>ERZ777305.416-NODE-416-length-70152-cov-6.489222_pt1 | contig 70152 bp, 72 predicted proteins | sample MGYA00374965_ERZ777305 | MGnify/ENA primary metagenome ERZ777305 (study PRJEB29328, sample SAMD00013331) | mouse gut metagenome | study: EMG produced TPA metagenomics assembly of the Metagenome analysis of fecal microbiota from mouse which was promoted...
AATCTATACCGCTGACCCAGGTTTATGTTTTCTGCCCACTTCGTGCGCAGCGGGTACATGAATCTACCTGGTGTTAGTGGTGCTACTCTCAGGGACGCTGGCAGCATTGGTTACTGGTGGTCGTCGCGTGGATCTAGTACTCGCTTTGACGGCGTCGCTACGCCTAGCGCTTACGTCTTCGCCTTTAGTGGTACTGATGTGAACCCGTCGCATGGCCCGGGTGACCGCTACCATGGTTTCCCCCTCCGCTGCCTTAGTACTGTATTAGACATGTAGAAATAACAAAAACTCCCGCCGAAATATCTGGCGGGAGAGTCGACTATTATGGCGCAACTTTATAGACAAGCGTTTTGCGCTTGTCAAATATATAGACCGTACGGTCTATATCGTCACCTAGCTGTTCAATAATGAGCGGGCAGCGATATTTGCAGTTCCGTCGGTTGCTACAGTACTGGCATACCGAGCCAGAGCGCAGGTTAATAACATCCAGCGCAACCTCTTGCCGAGCATCTGCCCGAAGCCACCAGACCTCTTTAGTATCGCTGTCCATAAAACATAGACGTATTCCCTGTGCTGTCGGCTGTACGCGCACTGCCTTCCATTTCTGGTCGCCAGCAAGTACCGACTGCTTAATCTCAGCCTCGAGCTTGGACACATATGCGCCCTTTCCTCTATGCTCGAGATGAAACACATCTAACCCCTTGATGAACTCCAGCTGAAGCCCTTTAGCCTTGGCATAGTCTGAGTCGCTAGCTCCGTGGAGTACGTGTTCGATATTTGATTCCAAATTATCGAACTCGTAGCTAACTGCTTCTGGTCTACACTGATTTAATAAAATTGAAGCCATATTGTTTCCCCCCTATTCTTTTTATAAACAAGTTGCTATAGCGCTGATTTGTACAGTGCTTATACTTTCATTATAGCACACCTTATCAAAAAAGTCAAGCACTTTTGTAACATATGCTCGACTTTTTGGCAAAAATCTGGAAAAATTGCTATTTTGGCTATTTGATGAGTTTTTCGTCATCTGGAAGTTGCTGGAACCCCGCAGCTGAAGTGAAACCGTCATAATAATTAGTCTTGATGGGCGGATGGCCAATCTTATTGGCAGCCTTGACAATCTCTTGCAAATCATCGGTCAACTTATAAATCTTAAGATCGTTCTTGGAAACTAATCCAAGTGGTAGCATCTTGCTTTGAATAAATTTGCCTAGTGGTTTCCAAAAGCTCTTACCATAGAAGAAAACCGGCATGTGGGGCATTTTACCTTCTTGCATTAAGATGATAATTTCTGAAAGCTCATCTAGGGTGCCAAGTCCACCTGGGAACATAACGTAAACTTTGCCAGACATTGCCAACATCACCTTGCGAGCAAAGAAATATTGGAATTGAATGGTATCAGTCAAATACGGGTTAGGAAATTGCTCGTGTTTGAGTGTGATATTTAGACCGATACTGCGGCCACCATATTCAAAAGCGCCTTGGTTGGCAGCCTCCATGATGCCTGGGCCACCACCAGTAATCACGGCATGGCCATTCTGCACCAGAAGCTGACCGAGTTCGCGAGCTTTTTTGCAATATTTGTTGTCTTGCGGTAAGCGGGCAGAGCCAAAAATTGTCACACCTTGTGGATAAGTGCGCACGATTTTGAGACCACGTTCCAAATCATTTGCGTAAGCCTTGGCGCGTTCGATATCGGCGGCTTCAAGTTGAGCTAAGATTTTCTCGTCTAACATAATTCCCTTTCTTATAACGTAATATCAGTGATTTTTTGAATTGGCATGAGGTGTAGGTTCTCGCCACTGGCCAAAATCCCAGCCTTGGCGCCGTATTTTTGCACGACGCTGGCGGCATTGGCAGCGGCGAATTGCAGTGCATAGGCAAAATGACTGTCTTTGACGCCGCGAGGCAAATCGTTGGCGTAAGCCGCTAGGAACCCAGCACCAAAGGCATCGCCGGCACCAGTGGCGTCGCGCATTTTTACCTGTTCGTACACGCCCAGGCGGTAAACCTCTTGGTGGTCCGTAGCAATTGACCCCATTTCGCCATCGGTAATAATTACGGTCTGACAATAGGCGGCTAAATGCACCAGAAGCTCGGTCAGCACCACACCAGGAACAATCTTAGCAGCCTCACGTTTATTCACCAGGAGCACATCAACGTCATCGAGCAAGCCAATTAGCTTGGGTAGTTGCTGAATTTCGAGCTCGCCGGGGTTAAACATCACCTTGGCGCCAATTTCGTGCGCGGTTTCAAAGAAAGTTAGAAGCGTATCCATATCGCCGCGCAGACTGGTGACATAGAGCCAATCTGGGGCAATTAGCTCCAGATCGCGCGCCGAGAGATTGCTAAACTTGCCAGACACCCCACGATGTGTCAAAATTGTATGCTCACCGCTCTTGGCATCGAGCATTACTACTGAACAGCCAGTTTGCCCACGCTGAAATTCAACATAGCTGCTGTCGATATTTTCTTCGTCCAAGCAGGCCAACACGGCCTCACCGGCAGCATCGTGAGCTAAGTTCCCCATAAAAATTGTTTCGTGACCCGAACGGGCAAAATTTACGGCGGCATTAGTGCCACCACCGCCTACCTCAAAAGCTACTTTGTCAATATCAACCTTAGTACCAATCATAAGTTGACCAAAAATCGACTGCCCAGCTACTTCTGAACCTACAAAATCGTCGCGATCAATCAGATAAATATCTTGCAACGCTGAGCCGAGCGAAACAATGCGCGCCATCTAAACCAACACGCCTTTCTTTTCGCTTTCGGTCACCAGCGACTGATACATTGCGGCAGCATCGGCCGCTTGGGTGATTGCACTGCCAACATTAATCACATCAATCCCAGCGTGCGCTAAGGCGCGGATATTACTGAGGTTGGCGCCACCATCCCAACCGATTTCAACATCGGGTTTGATATTGCGCACTAGCGGCACCTTTTCGGTCTGCATCATGTCGATTGTGCCGCCTTGACTACCGAGCTCACCAGCGAAAATCATCACGTGGTCGACCTCTTGGATAAGATTAGAGACTCGGCCTGGAAAAGTGGTCTTGATGAGGGCAAGACCAGTCTTGATGCCAGCTTCTCGTAGCTTCGCAAATACTGCAGCCAAATCGTCATCCACCTCGGCATGCAAGATACAAAGGCGTGGCTTAAGCTTAATAATATCGGACAGGTGTTCAGATGGCCGAGCCGACATCACGTGGAGGTCGATATTCACACCATCAGGAATATTCATGCTAGAAAGCGGCACCAATGTGGTTGGTGCAAAACTTCCATCCGAAGCGTCAATCTGAATTCGCTTCGAGAACTGACTAAACTTAGTCAGACTTTCGTTGAAAAAAGTTTGGTTATCAGTAGTGATGGTGGGGACAATGGTTGCCACGGGTTATTCCTCCTCGCTATCGACGCAATCTTCGTCGAGGCGCTCTACGCGGCGAGCATACCGAGCGTCAGACTTAGGCCGAGTGTGGCACAAGGTCTTGATAAGCTTTTCCATAGTGTCCACATCTAAATCATCACCAGACAAACATAGAATATTGGCAAAATCGTCTTCGCGGCCAGCTTTGACGCTCTCAACTGTGCTAGCATTAATAGCACGAGCACCTTTTAACCGGTTGGCCTGCATACACACTCCGTGCGCTGAGCCACAAATCAACACACCAAAACTATATTCATCTTGCGCCACCGCTTTGGCGACGGCAAGAGCTGGATCGTTAAAATCATCGTTTTCTGCTAGCTCGTAAGCACCCAAATCCTCGACAATAACATTTTCATGGCAATCGCGGATGAGTGGTAGCAAATCTTCTTTTTTCTGAAAACCGCGGTGATCAGCGCCGATATAAATGTGATATTCTGGCATAAGTCCTCCTTTTGTTATACTTCCCGCCCAAAATCAACTGAAAGCTCAACTAAACGGTTAGAGTATCCCCACTCGTTGTCATACCAAGTAACCACCTTGACTAAGTTCCCACCAACTACATCAGTCAACGGCAAGTCAACAATGGCAGAATGTGAGTTGCCCCGGAAATCTGATGACACCAGCTCGTCGTGAGTGACGTCGAGAATACCCTCGTAATAGGGCTCTTCGGAGGCTTTTTCGAAGACGACATTGAGCTCTTCTACGGTAACGTCGCGCTTGAGTACCGCAGTAATATCTGCTAAACTCACCACTAGGCTTGGCACGCGCACGGAAAGCCCATTAAAATGCCCCTCAAGGCTAGGGATGGTCAGTGCTGCAGCTTTGGATGCACCGGTCGTAGTAGGCACGATATTGACCGCTGCAGCCCGCGCTTCACGGATATCTTTGGCGGCATCATCGACCAACTTTTGCGAAGCGGTATAAGAATGCACAGTTGTCATCATGGCCTTTTCGATGCCAAAATTATCCTCAATCACTTTCATCACAGGCGCGATACAGTTTGTAGTGCAGCTCGCGCAAGACAAGATATCGTCATCAGCAGTCACGACCTCCTCGTTTACACCGAGCACCACGGTCTTAGCGCCAGAACCTTTGGCCGGAGCAGAAATCACCACTTTGCGGGAACCAGCCTTGATATGTAAACGAGCATCAGCTGGATTGGTAAACCTACCCGTACACTCCATTACAGTATCAATCTCGAGCTTCTCCCAAGGCAATTTGATCGGGTCGGCTTCGGACATAAAAAGAATCTTGTTACCATCGACGATGATATGCTGGTCGTCAAAGCTTACCTCATGGTCGTACACGCCGTAAGCCGAATCATATTTGAGCAAGTGTGCGAATGTAGCAGGGTCACCTAGGCTGTTGATAGCAACAATTTCAGCATCGGACCGTTCAAAAGCAATCTTGAACGCGCAGCGTCCAATCCGTCCAAACCCGTTGATTGCTAATCTCACCATTTGTTTTTGCCTCCTAGTTCTAGATTTATCTTTATTATAGCATAAGATTTATCAGGATAATGTTGTAAAAAATACAACATAAATAACAGCAGAAATCGGGTTTTATCGTGTTGATATTGATTTTTTCAGCAATGTGTGCTATAATGGGAGTATAGGGCGGTATTTTTGCCCAAATCTTGTACCTTGGGAGGATGATAAAAATGAATCAAACAATCTATGTTCCAAAAGTTGCGGTTTTACTTGTTTGCGGAGCTTCGTGTAGCGGTAAATCTACTCTGTCGTGCAAAATTATTGAAGCTTGCCCCAGAGAAAGCAAAATCCTGTTCGCTTCTGATGATATTATGGAAGAATATCTAATGCGTCATCCTGATGCTGCGGAGAGAATTCGGCGTTCCGTAATCGAGAATGGTGGGGTGTTGAAAGACTCCGGATACGAACAGTTCTTGTCGACTATGTTTTCTGAGGCATTGCACACGAAAGACCTGGTGGTATCAGATGGGATTTATGTGAAGCCAGAGATGGTACTTAGCCATATCATGGCATCAGCACATGCAAGAGGCCCATCGCCTTTTATTCTGGTAAGGATGAATCCCAGTCGCGAACAGCACCGAAAATTCTACAGCGAACGAAGTGCAAGCCGAAAATTGGCTTGGGCGGCGGTCGAGCAAGAATTGAACGAATTTCAGACAACACTGGCAACCGATTTTTCAAGAGGATTTCCTTGGGTACAACAATACACCATAGAGAATCCGTGTAATGTAAAGGTGCAGTTTTTGGATTGAGTGGTTCATGACAAAAACTGCAAACGGAGCATACAAGATAGCATGCTCCGTTTTGACTGTGCGTACTAAAAAGAGATAGTCTATTAATTTAATTCGGTAGCGAATATTCTTAATTTCCCATCGTGCCGTTGTAAAAAGTATAACAAATACTTCGTGCGCAGCGGGCTCGTTGACCCGACCGTGACTGCTGGTACTTTTAGGTACGCTGGCGTCGTCGGCTACGGGTGGTCGTCGCGAGGTTCGTCTATTCACGCTAATGGCTCTGCTATTCCTAGCGCTTACAACCTCAGTTTTAATTCTACTACTGTCTGGCCGTCGAGTGGCGCGGACGCTCGCTGGGGCGGTTTCCCCCTCCGCTGCCTTAGTACTGTATTAGACATGTAGAGTGGGAGATGGGTGCGGAGGCAAAAAGACTCCTCAAGGAGTCTTTTTGCCTGCAGATTACACTTACGCTCTCGCGAAGTGGGCGAAGGCGCGGTTGGCCTCGGCCATGCGGTGACAGTCTTCCTTCTTCTTGAAGGCAGTGCCAGTTTCGTTGTAAGCATCAACGATTTCCATCTCGAGACGCTTGGCATAAGGCATACCCTGGCGGACACGCGCAGCCTGTACGAGCCAAGAGAAGGCAAAGTGTTGCTGGCGGTGACCAGAAATTGGGAATGGAATCTGATAGTTTGCACCACCAACACGGCGAGACTTAACTTCAAAGTCCGGAGAAATGTTGGCCAAAGCCTTCTCAAACACGGCTACTGGATCCTCAGAACCAAGCTTCTTAGCAGCGCCTTCAAGAGCAGCATATACGGCGCGCTCAGCGGCTTGTTTTTTACCATCTAACATGGACTTATTAATCAAACGCTGCACTAAGACCGACTGATACTTGCGATCTGGCGTGACTTTGCGCTGAAGAGATTTTGTAACTTTGCGTGACATAGATTATTCTCCCTTCTTTGCACCGTATTTAGAACGGCCCTGTTTACGACCTTGTACACCTTGCAAGTCGAGCGTACCACGCACAATGTGGTAGCGCACACCTGGAAGGTCTGGCACACGACCACCGCGCACTAGCACGACAGCGTGCTCCTGCAAGTTGTGACCTTCACCACCGATGTAAGCCCAGACTTCTTGGCCATTAGTCAAGCGCACGCGAGCGACCTTGCGCAACGCGGAGTTTGGCTTCTTTGGGGTCTTGGTGGTAACTTTGAGACACACACCACGCTTGAGTGGGGCGGCCTGTTCATAACGCTTAGTCTTAAGCGTATTGACAATGGAACCGAGCGCCGGAGCCTTGGATTTCTTGGCAGCTTTCTGGCGCGGTTTACGAATCAACTGATTGATAGTTGGCACAATAAAACTTCCTGATTAACTTAATAATTGATGGTGTCCTGTTTACAGCAATGTAGAACACCTGAAACTCTTTCTTGATTATAGCGCAAATCGCAGAAAAAGGCAAGAGGAATTCGTGCTAAAATAAGTTTATGGATAACAAGTCCATGGGTCAAAGGTAGCTTGAGCTCACTCCTCCGCTCACAGGAGGTTCTCGCGAAAAGATCGTGAAATTCCCCTCTTAAACTTTTGAAGCAAGTTGCGAGGCTAGTCGGCGAAAAATTACGATTACTTTGCCATCGAGTGAACTTCTTAACCTAGAGCTCGGAATTTTATCTGAGGTTGCGATTACGTGCCCTTGTGGTGCGCAGCGGGTATATCTACTTGCCTAATACTGCTGGTACTTTTAGGGTCGCTGGCATCAGCGGCGCCTGGTGGTCGTCGCGTGGGGCTGATAATATCTGGGGTTCAGCTGGCCTGGGCGGTTACTACCTCTACTTTGGTGCTACGGGTGTCGGCCCGTCCGATGGCCCGGATAACCGCTACTACGGTTTCTCCCTCCGCTGCCTCGTATATCCGCGGTGGGTGCCGATCTTTTGGAAAAGTATACCGCGTCAAAAGGAGCCTCCTACCGGAGACTCCTTTCTGATTTTTCAAACGAAGTTATTTCTTCGCGGCTTTCTTAGCAGGCTTTTCGGCCTTAGCTTTGGTCTTGGTAGCTTGTGGCCGGTTGGCGGCAACCAGGAAGTCGAGAGTTTTATCAATCGTAATGCGGTTCTTAATGTCTTGGCGCACTTCTGGCTTCTTGAGGTTAGCCAAAGCTTCTTTGGATTTCTGATAGACATCCTTGAGTTCAGCGAGTTTGGCCTCAACTTCTTCTTCACTGGCCTCGATTTTTTCATCACGAGCCAAAATTTGCAAGACGAGTGAAGCCTTGACACGAGCCTCGGCAAGTTCGCGCGCCTGCTTCTCCCAATCTTCAGCAGTCTGACCGACGCGCTCGAGATATTGCTCGAAAGTCATACCATGGCTAGTGGCGTTGCGGTTCATATCGTCTTTGATGAAACGCAACTGATCATTAATCAAAATCTCTGGAGCGGACACTTTGGAAACTTTGACTAGCTCGCCCACTAGCTCATCACGATATTTCTCGGAAGCTTTGTGCTCGTTTTGTGCCTCAAGATTCTTCTTGATGTCGGCGCGGAGCTCGTCCATACTCTGGAAATTACCACATTTTTTGGCAAGCTCGGCATCTTCTTTAGGTTTGACTACCTCATTGACCTGCTTGACCAAAGTTTCAAAGACAGCTGGTTGACCGGCAAGTGACTTCTCGGGGTAATCTTTAGGGAAAGTGACTTCAAGGTCAAACTTATCACCCGCCTCGTGACCGATAATTCCCTCTTCAAAGCCTGGAATAAACTGACCTGAGCCCAGCACGAGGTGATGGTCTTTGGCGCTACCACCAGCGAATTCAACCCCACCTTTCTTACCAACGAAATCAATAATAACCTCATCACCTTTCTCGGCAGCTTTTTTGACAACCTTTTTCTCGGCATAGGCATCAATAATATTATCGACAATTTCTTGAATCTCGGCGTCCGTCGCCTCGGCTTTATCCATCTTGACCTTGAGTTTCTTGTAGTCGCCAAGCTTCACCTCAGGCAAAACATCAGCGCTAGCAGTATACTCGGCGCTCTCGTCGGGAACATATTTAACTACATTCACCTTTTCGATAGCGATTGGTGCAAGTTTGGCTTGGTCGAAAGCAGCAGGCATAGTGGTACGCACAGCAACATCGATTGTTTCGGCGGCAATGTCATTAGGCAAGAGACTTTTCTCAACCATTGAGAGCGGAGCCTTGCCCTTGCGGAAACCTTGAATTTTGATATGTTCAGCCAAGTTTGCAATCGCCTTCTCGCGAGCGGTCTGGAGATCGGCGCCGTCAAGCGTAACTTTAATCTCCACCTTGGTATCAGATAAGTTCTTTGTTGTAGTCTTCATACAGAGATTATAGCACAGAAAACAGAGACGCGCTATGGCGTAATCAGGCCGGGGCGCGAGGTGGTGCGCAAATGACGCAAAACCATCTTGGCGTCGACATTAAGTTTGACGCCAGGATTGAGAATATTATAGGGGTCAAAAGTGGATTTGATGTCGTGATAGAGTTTTTGCTCGTTCTCGGGGAGAGGCTGAGCGCCGGGCAGAAGCTTAACTCGCCCTTCAGGGCTACCACCAGTAAGCGAGCCACCATGTTTGACCACGAGGCGTGAGTACTGACGTAAAAAGTTCATCAACAGCTGTCGCCCAGAAAGCGAAGTGTAATCAATCACAGGACGCACAGAATAATTGGACGTAGCAAACGAGCCGAAGAGAGGTAAAATGATACCTAGGGTTTCTTCTAGCACTTGTAAATCTTGGGTAAAATCAGCCAGTTTGTAACTGGGGATATAAACGTCGTCAAGTGCGGCAATCCGCTCGCCATTATTATCAGTATTAAGGAAACTGAGTAATGCGGTGCAGAATTCGCGAAAATCCACGGTATTGTCTTTAGTTTCGGAAACAGCAAATGTGCCCGGAGGAAGCACGCCAAGACACTGCTGTAACTTACGCTCGGTCTTGCCTTTGCGAAAATCAAAGCCAACTTCCATGAGCCAACCATCATCGGGACTCTGCTCAAGTAGCCCGGGGCGATTGCCCTGCGTAGTGGCGATTTCGATAATGCGCATGTCGTAAATCCGAATGAAGGCCGGGTCAAGGTCCTTGATAAAGTCAAGCGCACGGAGTAAAGTCTTGGTGTCGCGGAGCACAGCCACCATGCTGCGATGGTCAGGAGCGGAGAGATTTACCCGCAAAATCACATCCGTAATAATCCCGAGTGTGCCCTGTGAAGCGAACAGCAATGGGAGCAGATTGGTCGTGTGACCTTGGCGCACACGAGTGATGTTGGCATAGCCAGCAGTATCAAAAGGTCGCATGGTGCGTTCGGTGACAGTATCACCATGTTGATCGAGCAACTGCTCAATCTTACGATAAATCGCACCCTCGGCCGAGGTAGTTTGCATTTTAGTATCAATCGCACGCGCAGTGTAAGGATGAAGTTGAATAATGTCGCCACTTGCCAGCACAACTTCGGCCTGCTCGACATAGTGAAAAATCCCACCGTGCCGACTCGAAAAATCATCATCCAGACAATTAGCAATCAAACCACCAATAGTCATATGTGGATTGGCGGCAATTGGCAAGGTGAGGCCATGAAGGGCAAGTGCAGAATTGAGTGAGCCAAGCGTGATGCCAGGTTGCACGCGTACTAAGCGACCACGCACGTCTATCTCTTCGATATTATTGAGGCGTTCCATGGAAATTACCATACCGTCACCAATAGCAGCGCCAGTTTTATCCATGCCACTACCGCGTACGGTAATCGGCAAGCGAAAGTTGCGCATAGCGAGCTGATTAGCAAAACGCACTAGACGACGTACATCGTCCGCTACTTCCGGCAAAGCCACGAAACGAGGAGTGTATTGCAAAATCGAGCGATCAGAATTATAGGCCTGCAGAATCGACGACTGCTCAAAAACATTGCCAATAATATGCCGGTTCAGATATTTAGCAAGTTTACTCACCTTCCCACCTAATTAACACTTATGTTTAGTATAACACAAATTATTCTACTCGAAAATGCTTGACTTTTTGTATAATGTGTGCTATAATGGAGAGATGAGGACGTTTTCTGCGGTCAATCCGCCCAAATGCTGGGTAGGTGAGCAACAAAAGATTTGCTATGCCACGCGCGAGGAAGCGGAGGCAGCAGCTTTGGTGGCTGAGCATGATTATGGCGCACCAAAATTGGGGGTGTATAAGTGTGAATATGGTGACCATTGGCACTTGAGCTCACATAGATGATTAATGTGGACTGACGCCAGTATTAGGGGCTTTAGGGACGAAAACTGCTGTCGAATCGGCAGGTTTTTTGATAAGTGTCTGTGTGGTCTGAGGAGGTGTGGATGCTGCTGAACTGGGAGTTTGGAAGTTTTCTTCGGGAGTTGTGATTGGATAAGGACCAATTTCGACAGTAACAGCTTCACCACGACCAGTAATGGAGTTATATGGAATTAGCCGAACTGTGGTACGAGTCGTGACGTCGTTAATAGTGATGGACTGCCGGCTAGATAACAGTTGGCCGACCGGTAGATCACCAATTGCCACCAGAACTCGTTCGGCATCGGTAGCAAAATCAAGGCGATACTCTGTATTACTAAGCGCTGTGACTCGAATATTATTGATAGTCGCAGAGACGGAAGCAGAAGCGGCTGTAACTTTGAGCCGAGCTGACATGGTACTGCTATAATTGTTTTGGTCGATCACGCGCACCTGGATATATCCGGAAAGTGGAGCCTGATAGATTTTTTGCACTACGGGTGTAGAAGTTTGAAGTTCGAAAACCCCATCAGCATCCAAATCCCAGTCGTAGCGCACTCCGGTGCTAATATTATTGCTAGCGTCAAAAGTAAACTCTTCGCCCACGATTCCTTCGTAATTTTCTAGGGTGAGAGTAGCCATGGGGCGACCAGAGATTTCAGTAATAGCGGTTGGATATTTTTCAATGTCGTAGACCTTACCATTAGTGGCTACTGAAAGTGGCTGTACGGCGTCAAGGTTATTAGTTTGCGTGAAGGTGTAAATGTTTACTGGGTCAATGCTAAGACTGAGCTCAGCCACTTCGGCCACAGTGCGCCCGTTATAATCAACTCGAGAATAGGGCTGGTTAGTAAGCAAGACGGCTGATTTGGTGGCGCCAATTTGCCAGTTGAGCTCTGACATGGCTTGATGCAGGCTAGAGAGGGCTGAGTTGTAATAATCAACAGCTGAAATCCGGTGCGTAATTTGCGCGAGCTGTTTATTGAACTCGTCAGCCGAACAGGAGAAATCGCAGAGTTGACGTGGATTCCACTTGTTATTGTCACCGTAAACATAAAGCGCTACGCGCCCGCCTAGGCTATAAATTTGATTGGCAAGACGCCCGGCGGCCAGTTTGTATTGCGCGAGAGTAAGGCCATCCATGTCGCCACCACCGTGGAGTAAAATTACCAAATCGTGTGCAGCAAATTCAGACTCTTCAACAGGAACATTTGTGAAGGCCTGTGGGAAAGCCTGGCGCAATTTACTAGTGATAGCACTGGCTGCATTGCGATAAAGACCAAGGTCAGAGTAGGAAGTGTGGTCGGCAATACTAAGGCCAGAACTGCACATCATATCCTGGCCGTTACACCAAGTGCCGAGTTTATCGAAGTAGTCTGTTGGCTGATAAGGGCGATAACTACCAAGGACACCTTCGTAGGCGTGGCAGTCAGTGACATAAGTGCGATAATTGGAGAGGTTCTTGCCACGACAGGCGTCAGGGCGCTTACCTGCTCCCTCGGGAAGGTAGAGCTTGGGGTCGCCAAAAGTGGCGACGTAGATAATTCTGCTAGCGTTGATTTCGTCAAGGATACCGGATAGCACCATGGCGCCCTGCGAATACCCACCGAGGACAAATTTGGTCCGTGGGCAGGCGCTTGAAACTTGCTTAAGGTATGATTTGAGCTCGTTGCGTCCGGATAAGACCGACTTACCAAACTCAAAACTCCGCCCAGCGCTAATGAAGGCACCAAGCAAGTTACCAAACCCACCCAGCGAACCGGCCACGGCCACCGCAGGGTATTGTGCGCCATCTTGCGAAGCGCTACCGAGTTCATAAAAACTATATCTGAGATTACTAGATTGTAGGCGTTCTTCAATAGCGGTCTGCCAGCTGAGGTAGCTAGCATCGCTAAGGTTTTCACCTGAGCCACGCGCGAAAATAAATTGCACGTCGTCGCAATCAGCGCCAACGTTCGCATAAGCTGAGAAATTAGACGTACAACTTGCCACAATAACGATTACTGTTGATAAAATTCGTAAAAACTTCTGCATTTTCCTCCAATTCGGGATAATAATTTTAATATTGGCGCGAGTATAACAAAAAATTTTCGAATTTTACAATCACTAGCATGTTAAAATGCAAATTTTGCGGAAATTATAGCATGAAATGGTCATCTATGGCAAGCAAAAGTGATTTGAAAGTTAGCATAGACATAGTGTTTTGTGGTTTTGCCCTCTACATGACCAATACAGTACTAAGGCAGCGGAGGAGAGATGGCTTTGTGGCGTCACCAAATAATTTCATCCAAGCCGTGACTGGTCAAGAATTCGTTGGCTTGCTTGAAGTGGCCATTGCCAAAGAACCCACTATGAGCCGACAGTGGCGAGGGATGGGCGGATTCAAGCACCAAATGCTTACTAGTATCAATCAGAGGTTTCTTGCTACGAGCATCACGACCCCACAAGATAAACACCAAATGATCACACTTTTCGTTGAGATAGTGCACGGTGGCTTCAGTAAAAATCTCCCAACCCTTACCGCGGTGCGAACCAGCCTTATGTGCTTCCACTGTAAGGACGTTATTCAGTAATAATACGCCTTGTTGCTGCCAAGCGGCCAGATTACCCGTAGGATTGGCGTGCTTACCGTACTCAGCATCAATCTCTTTGTAGATATTCACCAAAGATGGCGGTATGGGCTGAGAATTTGGCACTGAAAAAGCCAAACCATGTGCTGCACCAGGCGTGTGATATGGGTCTTGCCCGAGAATCACCACCTTGACCTGATTGAGGTCAGTGGTAAACGCGCGGAAGACCTGAGGCTTAGCCGGAAATACCCTACTAGTCTCGTAGGCCGAGTGCAAGAACTTGCTGAGCTCGACAAAGTAAGGTTTAGCAAATTCGGCTTCGAGGAATGGTTTCCAGCTCTCGTGCATATTATTTCTTAACTTTCTTGACAGGTTTAATGCAACTCATAATAAGACCAAGGCCCAGCAGGAGCCCAAGGAACCCGGTAATAATGCCAAGATACGGGATTAGGCTACAGACATAGAGGATGAAAAGACCGAGCAAGGTTTCGACGAAGATATTACCCTTACCTTTGCAAAGCTTTTCGATAATTACATGCCCAAGCCAAGCACCCGCAAAGCCTTGTGCTAGGTATATCGCAATCAAATAGACAGCGAGCGCAATAATTCCTAGCGGGGCAGCTACCAACGTGAAGAAGGCGAAAATTGCAACAATTGGCACAGCGATTAGAAGACCAAGGCCAATTGCAAGGTTAGTGCCGAAGCGCCCAACCGTAGCTTCAGTTTCAAGCTTTTCATGCAAACGTGGATAGAAGGCACAGATTAGCGCCATAATTAAGAAGAGTGCCGCAAGACTCATAATCCTACCATAGATACGAGCCACCATCAGTGCAGCTTGGTCAATTTCTTCAACATGATAGGCTTCGGTGCTACTAGCCTTAATCTTCTCAAGACCAGAAACATCGGCATTGTCATTATAGACAAACGCGCCAGCAACCTCCACTTTGCCCACGATTTCGAGATGGGCAACGCTGAGGTTAAGGTTGCCAGCGATTTTGATATCTTTAAGCACGACGGTGTCGGCGGTCACGGCCAAGTCGCCAGCGATGTCGGTGTCAATAGTTAATGTGTTCGTTGCTGCAAAAACATCGCGACCAATCTTAGCGTCGTGGGTCAAGGTAACAGTGTTGCCAGCAATATAGAGGTCACGCACCGTCTCACCAGCAAAATTGATGGTGTTTCCTAGCAGGATGCCGTATTCGACATTTGTGCGAAGAGAAAGGTTATTGCCAGCGGCAAGCATAAAGCCAGACTTATTGCTAACTTCACTGATTAAATTATTACCAGTCAGGATTAGGTTGTGACCCAACTTGAAAGTAACCGAATGTTCGTTTTCGTTGAGTTCCGTGGAGAAAGTGGGAGCAATTTCAGTCTTGGTCATCTCATTGGTGGAACCTTCGGATGCTGTACTACCAAGTTCGCCCTTTTCCCATTTTTCGTTAAGTTCTTTGATTGTCTTAGAACACTCCTCTTCAGTCAACCCGTCACAGTTAACATCAATATCAAGCGCCAAAGCTGGGCTGCTCAATGTACCAATGACACCAATAGATAGCGCTCCACAGAGTAAACTAATAAATAGCTTTTTCATCTTCCTCCTTATAATTATTTAATATTAGTATCTATGTCGACATCAGAAATTTCGTACTTGCGACGCTCGGCGACACGGCTCAATATCTTAGTAGCAGCCCAGCCAACGATGGCCAAAATAAAGAAATAGACAAAGCCAAAGGTGGTGAAGCTAGGCTCGGATTCGGTAAACAAATCGAGGATAGCAGCGCCGGCCGACATCGAGGTAACGATAGTTAAACTGTTAATCGAGCTCGATGTCACGTCTTGTTTGATGCCATCAAACAGTTTCTGTGCCGACTGGACATAGTTCTTGGTCATATCCCACAAGTCTTTGATATACTCCAAGGTATTGCGCAAGGTTTCGTATCTAAAACCGGAAATTGCAAGAAACTCCTCAAGTTCTTTGTCTTGTTTAGCGATGCGCTCACGAGTGGAAATATAAGTGGACATCTGGCGAATGCGTCCATCAATCAAAGTAATGGTCTTGGCATAAGATTCGAGCTTGGTAGAAAATTTAACAACATCACTACCACGCACTTTGGCGCGATCTTTGACTTGGTCAATTTTTTCCCAAATAATACGGTGCAGGTTGAGATAGCGATGTAGCTGACCTTTGAACTCTCGAATAAAAATCTGCTCTTCGACGTAACGCTCAATCTTTGGCTGACTGGTACGTTTGTTGTTAATAAAATAATATTTGTCGCCACGCAAAACACTATAGCTTTTGTTATCAAACTCAAAATATTTTTGGCGCTCAGTTTTGGAAAGAAGCTCAGCAATATCTTCACGCGTAGCGTTGTCACAAACCACAAAGTATGGATAGATGTTTTCGATATGAGCAAGTTCTTTGGGAACTGGTGCACCAAGGCTAAAGATGTAATTTATAGCTGGAGAAAGCTTTTGCTCATAATAATCTTTGAGTTGCTCTATGTCAGCAAAGAGAGTGTCTTCACTAACGTTCTCACTGCCAATTACAATCAAGCCATCTTCAAAAATCTTAACTCGTAAGCGTTCAGCAGTAGTAAACATAACAAACTCTTCACCAGCAACGCCATACTCGACGCTACCCATGTTCAGATTTTTGCGCAATTCTGCAAGTTTCTTTTTGTTGAGTTTGAGTTGTGATTCCGCGTTACGGAGAAAGTCGTACACCTCGGAAAGTTGCAACATAGTGCGTTGGAACCACCCGCCGATGTAGATACTATGAATTTTCATCGTGCCTCCCTTTTTACCTTTCTTAGCCTTAGATATCTCTTGAGAAGAACTTCGCGTCGACTACCTCGAAGCCATATTTCTTATACAGTGCGTGTGCCGCTTCGCGGAAGTTCTTGGACCAGAGCTCTACCGTCTTGACGCCACATTTCTTACAAATGCGAAAAGTCTCATCGAGCAACTTTGTGCCTAGGTGATGTCGCCGCATGTTTGGCTTTACGCAGACATGGTTGAGGATGGCGTAAGTATTCATATCCTCATAAATTGTTGGTATCACTGTGATTTTGGTGTGCGCCACCAGCTGCCCATTTAGATAACCGTTGAGATAAATCTGATTTGGGTCATGCTCGTATTTCTTCCAAACTTTCTCGGCATAGGCTAAGGGAGTTTGTTCACCAAAACATTCGTTGGTGAGATGAATGATGTCTTCTAAGTCGCCACGTTTGGCAATCCGAAATTCTACCTCCATAGATTGTACCTCAAGAAATTAGTTGGCGTAATTGCCGTTTTCATCGAAGGTGATGTTTTCAGTATCGCTGTAGGCACCACCGTAAACCTTAACAATAGCAATAATCCAGTCAATCAAAGTCCAAATCCAACCGATAAAACCGCCAACAATCGTAACCCAGCCGATGCTACAGAGTAAGAGTTTAAGTACACCTAATCCAACTTGACCACGCATAAAACGGTCTACACCAATGCCACCAAACATAAAAGCGCCGATCCAGACAAAAACGTGCTTATTGATGGAACGTTCACCGTCTGAGCTGCTGCAAGACGACCCACTAGAACGCTTGACGATAAAGTTTTTGCCGTCACGATAGACGTCGACTTTGTCGCCAACTTTCGGGTTGGCGAATTGCAGAGATGCAATTGGGGTAGTTACCACTTTGCCGTCGTCCTCACCGATTTTGACTTCTGCGCCGTTAATGCTTAGAATTTCTGCCATATTTTTCACCTCTCTATGACTATTTTTACCAGTTAACCTTATTGTACTACTTCAATCAACTTTTGTCGACTACTTGCGCCCGCTTTGATGACGATGCAAGATTTTGCTACACCGAAATACTTACTCAGTTGCTTGATGAGAGCAAGATTCGCTTCGCCGTCAATCGGTTTCTCGCGAAGGTAAACTGTGAGCTGGTTGTCATATTGTAAAATCAACGGGCCTTTCTTGGAACCGGGTTTGACAGTGACGGAATAAATCATACTATATATTATAGTGTCTTTTGACGCAAAATCCACTGGATAACTTTAGGCTTGAGTTGGAAATAAGTTTTTTCGTCAAATTGCATGTTGGAAATACAGTACTTTTGGTCGGAAAGATGACTACAGAAGATGCATTCGTGTAGATTGCTAGCATCCTGGATAAAAAGCGAATTACTAATTTTGGCGGAGCAAATTACGTGATAAGAACTAGAACAAGTATTAGAGTCGTCCACGCGCAGGCAAAAGTTGAGCCCAGCGCTACGCTGGCAGGCAATGCAAGATTCGGAATCGCAAGTACCGTCACAGAAAATGATATTCTTACACCCGCCACAGTTGGTGGAATTATGAACATTCTGCGAATTATAGATTGGATCGCTGGCAGAAACATTCTCACTATCATAAACCCGCTCGGTAGTAATGTAGTTAATGTCTTGCCAGGCTTGAAGTAAGTCTTTCATACCTTTGACCGGACGCAGAGGCTGGAGCCATCCAGTGGTGCTGTCGCGCTTGGCTGAATTGGCGTCAGTAATGTAACTCTTGGCGTTAGGCATAGCGGAATAGGTGAGTTCACCCGTGGTGGAATCTTTGACGGCGGTAGGGAGCAGAATGTCGGAGGCAAATTGAGCTTTAAGTTCGTCAAGATTGTATGGATTATCTTGGGTAAAAATTGCCTGGAAAATTTGATTAGCAAGAATAAGAGTTTCTTCTTTTGTCATGAGTTCTCCTTAGTTAATAATTTGGCGGCTAGTACTGATGCTAGGCATAAAATCGCCAATATCGGCGTCGTCAAAAGCGAAATCAAAATCAGAATCATCCGTAGTGATACTGGCACTACTGGTACTAATCTTTGGGATTGGCTTGGCCGGGACGACATCAGCAATGATACAGTCTGTAGTGCGAGCCTTAAAAATCGGGAGATTCTTGCCTTCGTAACTAATTTGCGCTAGACATTCTCTACTTTTTAGCCCCGACAAGAGTTTAGCCTGGTCTTCGATTGCATCACTACCGACCAATTTGATTTCTAGATTTGCGGTGAGCAAGTTTGCATCTGTACGAGAAACGCGAAAGAGATAATAATTGGAAGTATTAGCGAAAATGGAATGACGAAGATTAGTACTGATTTGCGCAAAATATTGCCCCGCTAGAAAAACCGATACGCCATATTTGCGCAGTTCAGAAAGAAAACGTGGCAAAATTGGGTTTTCCACGACAGCGACCTCGTCGATAATAATCAGAAGATGTCTATCTGATGTATGGCTTTGAGCTAGGAGAAAAAGTTGTTGCATTAGTAGGCCCGCTAAGGTTCGCACAACTTTATCACCAAATTGTAGACGGTTTAGTGAAAAGATAGTAAGAAAAGTATCTTGTAATGCGCCTTCTAAACCAACTGTTTGACAGGTTTGATTGAAAGTTGGCACCATTTGCATCTCATCAATAAAAGCGATAACAGGCGCAATTGCTTCGCTATAAGATTTGGTTTTGAGTTCTTGAAAATCAGTGAGAAAAAATTGCGCAACGCTTTCGGGCAAAACGGTTCGATGTTGTGCTAAAAGTTGCTGGCGATATTCTAGGTCGGTCAGAAGTTGGCGCAAGGTGGCAAAAGTAAAACTTTGTGCTACCGAAAGTAGATAGATACTATACCGCAACACACGTTCGAGACGGCTGTTGTAATTATCCGCAATCAGCGATTGAAAGAGACCAATCGTAAGCTCGACACTGGCACTGAGATTTTGTGTACGCGCAGCAAATAGATCAATGCTACTATCCGGGCTAACAAAATCCACTACTATACGATTAGCAATATGGGCGAGGTCGGTTTTGAGCGCATCATGCGGGTCGATGACAACGATCTGATATTCCTCAGGGTGCTTTTGATAGAGCTGGTGAATAATTCTAGCAATAAACTTAGACTTACCCATGCCACTACCACCTAAAATCAGTGAGTGGCGCGCAAAATCGTATTGCTCCAGTTGAAGACAAGCTTCTGCGTTGCCGTAAGGAAAAGTATCGACTTCTAGCAAACTATCGGCTGTGCGAGAGCAAAAAAGCGGAGCAACTTTATCCAGATTGAGATATTTGGGAATTTTCTTGTAGGTGAAGTTTTTGCTTCGTTCAAAATCAACACTCAGTAGAGTGGCTGATGGCGCAATGACAAGTCGCGATTGTAAAATGCCAGCAGGATTTGCCACTAGAGCTCTCGTATAGCCGATAATCCCCTGACGCCAACCGCTAAGGTGAATAATTAGCGCCTGCAACTGAAGCTGTTTGCGCTGAAGATGAGTAGCAAAAATGGCACAATTATCCTCAAGCCGATGAATAACCGGCCAACCGGTACGCTTGGTGCTAAAATGCGGAATTTGAGCCGGTTTGAGCATAAAACCAGCCAGCTGAAAACTAGATGGCAACTTGAGTGGGCTAATGAGATAGTAATGTATCATATAGTGCTCAAAGGTTATCTGGATGGACCAGGAACTTAACCCACCAAGGTAACACTGCACCGCAACGAGAAAATCTTGCCACTCGTCTGCCAAAATATGATTACTACCCAAAAATATCTCATACTCAAACCGTTGCATGACAATATCGTAGCGCAAGCAGAAAAATATAACTGACTTTCGCCATGCTAAAAAAGTCGGTTTAATAAATTGGGATTAAGAAATCCGTGACGCCGTCATGATAATATTCTAACTCAGGATCGGGCCGGAGACGATAGCAACAGGTAGGCAAGAACTTCTCATAGAAACGGTCGGACATTTCTTGAATGTTGCGCGCTTCCTGCGAAGGGATGCGGATTTTGAGCCAGCGCGAAGCCGAGACGCGATACGGTTTCATATCGGGGTGGCCTTGCTCCCAGAGCACCCAGTATTCATAACTCTCCAAACAGTCCCGCGTGGCGAGATAACAAATCATGCCATAATCGGGATGGGGCAAGTCGGGATATTTACGCTCAATGTCGAGGTAGAATTGCGGCGCATCGTGTTTGATATGCTGATTATCGGTCAGAATACTGCAACCATGGAGCTCCATGGCGGGAAGATTAATGATTTCATAATCTAATTCCGGCTCAAACTGTGGCGCAGAGAAGGTGAGCTTGGGATAATACTTGAGTTCGGCGGAATGATTTTTAACCGTGCTCGGTTTGACGCCATGAAACTTCTGAAAAGCGCGTGAAAAAGCTACAGCAGAATCGTAGCCGTATCTGGCCGCTAAGTCCACAATGCGTGCGTCGGTTTGAGCGAGATCCTTGCCAGCCAAAGTGAGGCGCCGGCGGCGAATGTAATCTGCCAGCGAAATTCCAGCAAACAATGGAAATAAACGTTGTAAAGTGCCAAAGTTAACACCAGCACGGCGAGCAAGAGCCTGATAATCCAAATCACCCTCAAGATGTTCTTCCAAATAATCCATGGCTGAATTGAGATTATTATAAAAAGTCATGGGTTAAAACTTCATGTTAAAGAAGCTCAGGATTTCGTCACAGTGATCAAGTGTGGCGGAAAATTGGTCTTTGAGGCTATCTAGTTTGATAAGTTGTTCGGCGACACCTTGAATAATTCCCTTGTCGGCGACGGCAGTGAGAAAATCGGGCAAAATTTCGAGTCCAGAAGTGATAAGATTAGTAGCATCGGTACTGGCGCGGGTGAGATAGTATTCAACAATCTGCGAGCCGAGAAGTTCTTTAGTGTTGGTGACGTTTTCGATAAAATTGTTCATGCCGTAGAGGGCAAGGAAAGCCTTGCCGAGCTTATAGGTGATCTCGGGTGGTTCAATGTTGTAACGGGTGTAAAGATTCATCATTTCTACAAAAAATTGTGAGGTAGGGATGGTGCGGAAGCGCCGAGCCTGAGCTTCTACGTCGGCCCGATATTGTGCGCGATCGAGGTTGACATATTTGCCGTTCTGCAAGAGTAGCTCGACAAGTTTGTCAGTACGCACATTGTAAGCATTGAGGAAAAGTTGGAGCGTATAATCTGCTTCTTCGCCGCTGAATGAAAATATCAGGCCAAGATCAAGAAAGCCCACGTTACCAGCGGCGTCAAGATAGACGTTGCCGCCGTGCGGGTCGCCATGAAAAGTCACAGGGAGGCCATGCAAGAGCGCATAGAACGAAAGCTGAACGTAGTCGTTCATGCCGCGGCAAATGCGCTGTTTGTTCTCCGGTGTGAGTTTAAGCTGGTTAATAGTGGGTGCAGTAATAAATTCCATCATAATGATATTGTTAGTACAAAGCTCCGGGACTAGTCTGGGGACCTTGATGGCGATAGTGTTGGCAATTTTACCGTTAACACTATCTGCAAATTCTTGGTAAGCTTGTAGATTTTGGCACTCGTTCCGAAAGTCAGTTTCTTGCTCAATCCACTGCGCCCAGAGCTCGAGGGCTTTGTCGCTACCAAGATAGTTGCGGAATTTAGCCAGCTTACCAAAGCGATGGATAAAACGGCGGATCTGACGAGTATCGTGTGTGACGCGCCGGGCGATATCTTGGCGTTTTACCTTGACCGCCACCTCGCGACCATCGAGCAAGACTGCCCGGTGTACTTGGGAAATCGAAGCCGAGCCTATGGGATTTGGGTCGATATACTGAAAGATTTCGCTAAGCGGTTTACCGTATTCGTGCTCGATTTGTTTGGCAATTTTGCGATATGGGATTGGGTTGCAATGGTCACAAATCTTGGAAAGTTGAACGCGATCATCCTCGGTAAAGATATTGCCGTAGTTTTGCATGGCAATTATTTGTGCCATTTTGATATAAACCACACCCATATGGGTGGCAAAGTTATACAAAACTTTGCCCGTATTGCGACGGAGAATGAATTTCTGGATTAAAAGCAAAAAACCGTAAAAATATAGACGCATGACATCCCTTCTTATTACCATTGTAGCACAGAATTACTATTTTGTCAATAGACGAGTGGCATTTTGAGCAAGATTATGATAGAATTAGCTCTATGACAGTAGAAAAAACAACTGAAACCGTGGTAGGGGATGCCTCCGAACAAGTTGACAAAACCAATAAGCATACCCATCACCACGGTTGGCTGGGAAAACATTTTTGTATCCGCAATTTTAAAAAATTGGGTGCACTGGGTGTAGTGATTTTTGTTTTGCATATTTTGTTTCATGTAGTGGAGATTCTTTTGCTTCCAGCAATCTTGGTATGGCTGGGGTGGCAGTAGGCTAAAGCTTCATAGAGAGCAGAAGCTGTTTGTCAGTTTCACTAATACGACGAGATTCGCGAGCTTTTTGAATGGCTTTGTTATGGGCAAAAACCGAAAGCTGATCGCGCTGGAGATAATCGAGCGCTGCGTCGCGAAATTTGGTAAAAATTTCGGCGATTAACCAAGCTTTAGCCATCTCAACGTAGTATTTGTCAGATTTTACCTCATCAAGCAGAGCAAAAATTTGCAGTAGATATTCGCTCAGAATGAAATGATCAAGTATCATCACGAACATAAAACGGAGCTCATATTCATGTATACTGGAACGATATTGCAAAATAAAATCCCAAAGCGTCGATAAATCTTGTGGTTTAGGTTTGAAGCTAGCACAAAAAGTGTCGCAAACTGCCCAGTTGGAAATTTGCGGAACAAACCAAGCAGTGTAATCAAGGCGCTCTGTAAGCCCCATGGGCGCAGTAGTAATGACGATACCAGTAATAAGAAGTTCTTCATAATAATATGGTTGAACCGTGTCGAGGAATTGCCAAAAATCGCCTTTAATAATTTCCCTGGCCAACTTGCGTTGTTCGGGGACGCGTACACCAATCACGTGCTTGGCCTGTGGGCAGGTCTTGAGATGAAACTCGCGGTAGCCTACGTCTTGTAGATCAAGGAGCCTGGATTGTAACTCTTCTGGTGGCATATATAATATTTGTTTGATGACTATTGTCCGGAAAAGACCCAATAAACAAAGGCACCGACAAAGACTGCCAAGGTTACCGAACCAACCCAGAGCAAAACTCCGCAAAAACCAGACAGCCAGCGACGAAATTTGTGCTTGTCGTAATCTTTGATAGCAGCCATGAGCTCATCTTGCACCACGGCGTCTTCGCGCAAACTACGGCGCAAAACACCAGCGACTGCATCAATGGCGTACACTTGAGTGCCAAGGCACTCGGACAGCGTACGCGCAAAACGCTCGTTGCTCTTGGTGCGCTTCTCGAGACGGCTAAGCCGTTGCTCAAGCTCGGCGATTTTATTGTCTTTTTTGATGATTGCCTTGCTGAGTTCTGCAATATCGACATCGGTCATAACAGAATCTGCTTCGGCAGACTTTTTATTCATGCGGGGCCTCCACTCTCCGTTAAATTGTGTGCCCTGCCCAGAGGCGATTTTCCCTTTTTGTTCCCACTCGTGCTTTACCTTAGTATAGCACGGATTTAGGGTTTGTGGAGAAAATTTGGTATACTATCTATAATGAAGGAGGCAAGATGGAGTTAATAAAGAAAGAGAACGCTGATTTTTACCAGGGTGATGAGTATTCTGGTATGGATTATCCATCACGAGATAAAGAGATAAACTTTGCCGTCATTAAAATCAGTAGCCGTAGCCCAAAAAGCGGTTTTCAGCTAAACATGGAATGTAAAGAATTACTATATATTTTGTCTGGCGATGGTACTATATACACGGAAGATGGGGTAGAGTCAAGATTTTATAAGGGGGATGTCATTGTTATTGAGAAAAATGAGAGTTATGCCTTTGACGGAAAGTTTGAAGCGGCTGTCTCTTGCACTCCGGCCTGGACTAGCGCCCAACACAAATATACGGAATAGCTCATTTATTTTCTTTTTTCTCTACATGTCTAATACAGTACTAAGGCAGCGGAGGGGGATACCATGCCAGCGCTCATACGGTCCTTGCGATGGGGATACAACAGAAACTTGAAAGTCCAATAAATAAGCGCAAGGGTAAGTACCTCCTTGCCAATGCGTAGAGGACGCCCGCGACGACCACTCGTAGCCAACGTCGCCAGCGAGCCTGAAAGTGCCAGCAGTGCCACCCGGATAAACATGCCCGCTGCGCACGAAGTCTGTTCGGTTGAACCCTAAAGTTACTTTAGGGTTTTGAAGAGATGCCAACAGGGGTAGAAGACGCTTATAACCTTGAAGTAACTTCAAGGTTTCCCCGAACAAGCCTGCCCCTCTTTACTTCGTGCGCAGCGGGCACCTCAACCCGGCTGATAGTAAGTCTTGGAACGCTGGCCTCGTCGGCTACTGGTGGTCATCACGCGCCTCATATACTCGCTACGACAGTACTGCTATTCTTAGCGGTTACCACCTCGCATTCTATGCCTCCGTAGTGAGCCCGTCGGGTGGCCCGTCTAACCGCTACTACGGTTTCCCCCTCCGCTGCCTTAGTACTGTATTAGACATGTAGAGGGGGGGGGGGATGAGAATCAATGCTATTTAAGCTTAGCTTCAAATTTGTCATAATTGACGTAAATATAGGCCAAATCTTCAACTAAGATTACTTCAATTTTAGTGTGGGAGAAAATCAGTTTCCGGACGACTGCACCAACGGCAACTACTGGGACAAGAATGATGAAAGCCACACCGAGAGTTGACCAGAGCAGATTCCAAAACTTGGCAAAATCCACGATATTGTTTTCTTCATCATAAGCCACCACTATAATCGACATCAATGCTACTGATACCGAGAGGATAGTTTCCAGCAGACTGGGGCGACTCGGCGCGGGGACGCGCTGCTCAAAATGGTCCAGCGCAAGCTTTATATCGTCTTTCGAGTCGAGGTTATTCTTGCGCAGACTAACTGTAAGGCTATCTAGGCGCCGTTTTTCGTCGGCCTGGTTATAATTAGCCAACCATCTGCGAAGCTTCATGCCTTTTTCATATTTGCTCAGGCTACGGATGTCTTTAGCTAAGTACATAACGACGACCACTAGTAAAATTACGCCCATAATCGCCGCTGTAAGCCAGCTATTGATATTAAACGCTCTGCTGGCTAGGTAAGCAGCAATCATCAGGGGGATTGATAGGCGCACATAATAGGCGCGGAAACGAAGGTCGGGAAGACCTTTCTTGTATTCTTTCTCAATTTCACTAAACATAGGCTCTAACTTTCCGCTAATCAAGATTCACTAACTCGTAGTCACGGTCACCAAAGCCAATTTCGGTGGCGTACTCCAAGATATGTTCGCCATTTTGGCCAGCGACACGCTCCATGAAATGTTCACGCCCAGTATCATTAGAATTTTTAACCATATCCAAAGCTGCCTGGTCAAGCGCTACTGGGTCGAGCGAAGCCATAATCCCGATATCAGACATGCATGGTTTCTCAGGAGCAGCGGCACAGTCACAGTCGACTGAAAGATTATTGAGCACGTCAATATAGACCATGCAGGTCCGACCATCGTTAAACTTGCCGTTGACATGGTCAGATACGGCCTTGGCGGTTTCGGCCATGGCCTCGAGAAAACCATCCTGCTTAGCGGCGAGACTACCTTCGACATCCGCCATAATTCCCGCCATCATCTCCTCAGGACTACGGGTGGCACCAAGCGTATGAATATAAGCCTTACCACTAGCTGAAGCAAAACCAATGGATTGATTCTTGATAACACCGCCAAAGCCAGCCATCTCGTGCCCTTTGAAGTGTGCAAGATTGATAAAAGATTCGTAGTTATCTATATGTTCGCCTACGATATCAATTGGCAGCCACTTGTGGTTTTCTACTGGGATCTCGATTTCGCCGTGTGCATCCATAATATCAACTTCAGCAATGTCAAGAAAACCATGCTCGCGGGCAGTTTCAAGGTGGCGCTCAGTTTGGTCGCGACCGCCTTCGTAGGCAACATTGCACTCAACAATTGTGCCGTTGACCTTAGCAATCAAATTTTTAATAAGCTCGGGCTTGAGATAGTTATTGTTCCCAGCTTCGCCAGTAGAAATCTTGACGCCGACCTTGCCCGGCAGGTCTACACCGAGCGCATCAAAAGCCCGTACTAGACCTTCAGGGGTGATATTTTTGGTAAAATAGATTTTTGCTTTTGCCATTTTGGCCTCCTATTTAATTTTATCCGTTGAACCGAAGCCGCCTTGACGCTCGCCAGTAGCAGCGTCATCATCCACGGTTAGGAACTTCTGAAAAACCACCTGTGCAATGCGATCGCCTTTTTTAATCTTGATTTCATGGTCAAGCACATTAAATACAATTACGCTAAAATGCCCATCAGTCTGGGGGCTACCATAATAATCATGGTCAATAATGCCAATGCCATTTGCTAACACGATTCCCTTGCTAGCGCCCGAGCTACGGTTGGCGATGATGTAATACTCGTCAGGCTGGCAGTAGGCTTTGAGGCCAGTTGGAATAACTGTAGGGCCAATGCCTGGGCAAAACACTGGAATTATCGTGTCTTCAGCTGCTTCAATATCGTAGGCTGCCGCTCCTGCTGTGCTACGAATCGGCAAATGGATATCTTTATCTTCCCAGCCTTTAGCAATTTCAAAACCTCGCACTTTCATAAGTATGATTATAGCAAATTTTTTCATATAAAATACCTTTTCGCAGGACATAAGACTCGGGCAAGCGCCCTGGGCGGCCCAAGGAAAAGTGTATTTATATAAAAAGACTTTTAATCATTCTCGGCAAATTGCGAGTTGTAAAGCTCAGCATAGAAACCATTTTCGGCTAGAAGTTGTTCATGGTTACCTTGTTCGACAATGTTACCATCGCGCATGACTAGAATCAAATCGGAGTCACGGATAGTAGAAAGTCGGTGAGCAATCACAAAAGAAGTGCGACCATGGGTTAATTTGGCGAAAGCATCTTGAATCAGCTGCTCAGTGCGAGTATCTACATTTGATGTGGCTTCGTCTAGAATCATCATTGGTGGGTCGGCCACCATGGCGCGCGCAATAGTCAATAATTGCTTCTCACCAGCAGAAATATTATCGGAATCTTCTGAAATTACTGTGTTGTAGCCATGGGAAAGTGATTCGATGAAATGATGGATACTGCTGGCCTTTGTAGCTCTCACGATATCGTCATGCGTAGCCGAAGTCTTGCCGTAACGCAAATTTTCCTCGATTGTGCCAGAAAAGAGCCAGGTATCTTGCAAGACCATGCCAAATAGCCGGCGAACATCGGAGCGTTTCATCTCTTTGGTTGGCGTACCGTCAATGGAGATATATCCTGTATCTGGATCATAAAAACGCATCAGAAGATTGATAATTGTAGTCTTGCCTGCACCAGTTGGCCCCACAATGGCTACCTGCATTCCCGGTTCAATCTTAACTGAAAAATCGCGGATAATTGGGCGGGTTTTATCGTAAGAAAAGTTGACTTGATGGAACTCAACCGCACCCTTAACATCGTTGACTTCGAGTGCTGGGTCAAGATCAGGCGATTCCTCAGGCTCATCTAAGAAGTTGAAGATACGCTCTGATGCGGCTAAGGTTTGTTGAATATTGGAAGCGATCTGTGAAACTTCGGTGATTGGCCGGTTAAACTGGCTAACATATTGCAAGAAAGCCTGCACACTACCAATGAGTAATTTCCCATCAATGGCCAAACTACCACCGGCTACACAGATGGCAACATAACTAAGGTTAGTAAACATATTAGTGATTGGAAAGGCCAATGCCGAAAGGAAGTTTGCCTTCCAAGTCATTTCGCAAAGCTTATCGTTGGATTTAGAGAAACTTTCGATTGCGGTTTGTTCGTAACTATTTGCCTTGATGATACTCTGTCCAGAAAAATCTTCCTCAATATTACTATTGATAACGCCAAATGTAGACTGTGCCGTGCGGAAATAGCCTTGTGATTTTTTGGCAATCAGAGTAATGAAGATTAACGACAGTGGCACTGCAATCAAAGCAATCGCCGAAAGCCAAATCGAAATCGTCATCATCATAATTAGAATGCCAACAACTGTAGTAAGGCTTGTGATAATTTGCGTCAAGACGTTGGCTAGAGTATTAGCAACTGTACCAACGTCGTTGCTCATGTGTGACAATGTATCACCGATTTGATGCTGGTCAAAATATGAAATCGGTAATTTTGCAATTTTGGCGATAATCTCGGCGCGCATTTTACGGGCATAATGCGCGGAAATTACTGAGAGAATGGCACCTTGAATGTAGTTGAGAATGGCCGATGCAGCATACAACATAATTAGCGTTAAGGCTAATCCGCCAATACGCCCCCAATTAAGCGCATCATTGAGTTGCTCTGGTGTGGGCATTTGCCCGCCGGTTTGTGCAACAGCCGTCTGATAGTCTTCAATGGCAGAATTAGTCATTTGCCCAAGGATGTTTGGTCCAAAAATCGAGCAAACCGTAGCGGCGATTGCCAGAATAACAGCGAAAATCAAAGGAATCATCCAAGGCTTGAGTGAACGCATAAACAACTTAGCTGCTCGACTGAGGCTCTTGGGTTTTTCGGTAGCGTGGGCACCCCTAGGCATGGTTTTTCTCCTTTACGTTACTATTTTTGGCACTTTTTGCCATTTCCTGCTGAAACTCTTGGTCGGAAAGTTGGGATTTAGCAATTTCACGATAGACTTTACAATTGCCTAGTAGCTCTAGATGATTACCTTTGCCTACAACTTTACCTTGGTTCAGAACGATGATTTGTTCTGCATCTTTGATGGTGCTAATGCGCTGTGCCACGATTAGTGTAACGGCTTCTTTGGTGATTGGTTTGAGGTCATGGCGAAGCTTAGCGTCTGTTTTCATGTCTAAAGCCGAGAAAGAGTCATCAAAGATGTAAATATCGGGGTCTTTGGCGATTGCTCGCGCAATTGAGAGGCGTTGTCGCTGGCCACCAGAAACGTTGGTGCCACCTTGGGCAATATGCGAGTCGTATTTTTTGTCAAGTTTGTTAATGAACTCCGCTGACTGCGAAACACGAGCTGCTAAATGTAACTGATCTTCGCTGGCTTCGGGCGCACCAAAGAGAATATTGCTCTTTACGGTACCTTCAAAAAGCACACCGCGTTGCGGAACATAGCCAATCCGACGCATCAAATCAGCCTGAGCATAATCTTAAATATTGATGCCGTTGATTTTGATTTCTCCGGCCGTAGCCTCATAAAAACGTGGCACTAGGTTAATTAAGGTGGATTTTCCAGACCCAGTTGAACCAATGAAGGCTGTAGTTTCACCAGCGCGAGCCGTAAATGAAATATCTTGCAAGACCTTTTCTTCAGCACCACTATAAGCGAAGTCGACATGCAAAAACTCTACTGACGGGGCAATGCTCGGTTTGCCAGTAGTTTGCGGTTTCCAGACAATCTTTGATTTGGTATCGAAGATCTCATTGACACGCTTGGCAGAAACGCTGGCACGAGGCAGCACGACGAAAAGCATCGTGAGGAAAAGGAAAGACATGACTACCTGAACGGCATACTGCATAAAGGCCATCATATTACCAAGGTAGGCAAAGTCGCGCGTAAGTAATGAAATACCAATCCAAATACATAGCAACGTGGTTCCGTTGAAGACCAAACTAACTAAGGGGTTTTCTAATGACATGATTACATCTACCCAGGCATTGAGATGCGAATATTCTTTGTTGGTGCGATCAAATTTACGTTTTTCCAGCTTTTCGTTATTGAAAGCCCGAATAACACGCAGGCCAGTAAGGTTTTCTCGTGTAAGTAAGGTAACGCGGTCAGCTAGCTTCTGAATAATCTTGAATTTAGGCATAACAATAGACATAATAACAACAGTAAGGATAAGAATTACACCGACAGCTAAGGCAATAATCCAAGTCATATCATGAGCTGTTGCGATAGCCTGACCAATCGCAAGCACACATGTGAGTGGCGCGCGTAGCCCCATAGATAGTGTCATCACAATAGCCTGCTGCACCTGGAAAATATCAGTAACTGTACGCGTAATAAGTGAGGCTGTGGAGAAATTGTCGATTTCTGACGTGCTAAGACTGAGCACGTGGACAAAAAAGTCGCGACGAATATCACGCGTAATGCGAGCCCCAATCCAAGACGAGAGAAAATTGGCGGTGAAAGCACAAGCAGAGCTAATCAAGGCGAAACAAATCATGCCTACGCCAGTACTCCAGACGTAATTTAAATCTCCATCAACAATTCCGTGGTTAATAATATTAGCCATCATAGCCGGCAATTGGAGATTGGTCCAGACTTGGACAGCAATTGCAAGAAGCAGTAAACCAGACTGCCAAATGTAAGGTTTTAAATATTTATACAGTTTGAACATTAGACTATGATAACGCTAATTTTTAGCACTGTCAATAGTAGTTTGCTAAAACTCTATATCTTCTATTGACTTTTTAAGATAAGTGTGCTATAATTAAAAGAGGGTTGGTCGTTCTTTGAGAAAGAGGTGGCTTATGTTTTTATTAAACATTTTGGGGATCGGGGATAAATACGCCGATCCTGAGGAAATGTCATTTCCTGTAATAAAGATCTTGGTATTGTTTAGTACCGCACTCGGCGTCACGCTTTTGGCTAGCAACTTGGCAGCTTTAAAGGTGTGGAATTTGTGCGGGATACCAGTGGATGCTGGAATTTTCTTATTTCCGATTAGCTACGTTGTGGGTGATTTGCTCGTGAACATCTATGGGCAGAAACTGGCAAATTTAGTAGCAGTCTTCTGTTCACTGTTCGCAGTAATTGTGGCAATACTCATGTTGTTCGCCAAGGTGATTTTGCCGGATTTCCCCGGCGTAGACAATGAAGCTTTTAATATTGTCCAAGGAGCGACTGGCAGGATCTTCTTGGCTAGTGTGGCAGGATTCTTGGTAAGCCAAATCACGAATAACAGTATTTTTGCCAGAATTCGCGCTGCACAACAAAATGTTGAATTGTTGCGAGGAGGAGATAATGATTCCGGGTTTAAGTGGCGCGCATTTATTTCGTCGGTGGTAGCGCGTTTCCCTGACAGCTTACTGTTTGAAACTTTGGCTTTTATTGGGCGAGTGTCAATGATCGACTTTATTAAACAAGCGACATTTGCCTATGTTGCTGGCATCATAGTTGAGCTGGCGTTATTAAGGTTTACTGCAGCTCTGGCAAGCAGATTGCGTTGCGAACTGCAGTATGAAAATGGTGAAAATAAGTGTGATTAAAAACAGACGACCAACTCGCCTCCCGAAAGGGAGGTTATTTTATGCTAATTCTACTATAGCTGATAGTGCTAAATGGTCAGAAACTAAATCAGGGTAAACCGTGAAGTTCTCCGCCTTGACTTGGTTATTGATAAGAATATGGTCACAAGGCACTGGTCCGTCATATTTTAAGCCAGATAATGTAGTTGGGATTTGGTTTTCGTAAGTGAGGTCGCGCAAAAAATCCAGCGAGCGCATAGCGGGAGATTCATGAATAATATTAAGGTCACCACACATCACGACTGGGCCTTCAAGATTTTTGACAGCCTCGCCGACTTTAGTAAAAGCCTTAACTGTTTCTTCATCACCAATTGGATTTGGGCGCCAAAAGCCATGGTGATTTACAATCGTGAAACCGTTTTCGAGCTTGGCGATTTGGATGTTAAGATTATTCGATGGCATCGCGCCAAGAATAACGTGCTCACAATAGTCGCCATTGATAAATTCCGAGGTAGTTTCTTGAAACGGAATGCGACTAAGAATAAGATTACCAAGCATACAATCACCACCTACTATGTCGAAACTCCAGTTGGGCGAAAAGAAAACATGCTCTAGCTTGCTCGCTTTGACAATTTGCGATAAATCAAGACAAAGTCGCGATACGTGCTGCTCGCGACTTTGCGACGCAAAAACTTCTTGCATACAAATCACATCAAATTCATTATTTTCGAGAAAGCGGCGAAGATTGCCTTCTACTTTCCCCATCCAAACGTTTAGCTGTAAAATCTTCATATAATCTATTATAATATAGGAATGGAATTCGTAATTGAGAAAGTGTTACCAAATGGTTTGGGTCGAGTGGGCACTATCAAGACAGCGCACGGCGAGATTAAGACGCCAGCTTTTATGGCCGTAGGGACTCATGGCTATGTGCGATTTATGTCGTCGGAAGATTTACATAAGCTGGGCGCCCAAGCGATGCTTTCTAACGGCTACCATTTGCGTCGTCAATCAGAGGAAGTAGCTAAGTCTGGTGGGCTGGCGGCATGGAATCCAGAGCGAGCCGACGGTGTAGCGCCTGCGCCTTGGCAAGGGCCAGCCTTGACCGATAGTGGCGGGTTCCAAGTGATGTCGCTTGGCTCTGGACTAGGCAAGGTGGTTTCGATGGAAAAAGAGCGCCATGTCACCAATACGGCACACAAAGAGCGCCTAGCACATGTTTCTGAGGATGGTGTGAGTTTTACTGATCCGTTTGATGGACAGCCGGATTTTATTGGTCCCGAGGAGTCCATGCAAATTCAGTGTAAAATTGGCGCTGACATCCACATGGCGTTTGATGAGCTGACTTCCCTGGCCGATACTTACGAGTATAATATTGAGGCAATGGCACGCACTGAGCGCTGGGCAGAGCGCAGTTTGCGCGAGCACCTCAAGCATCGTGACGTTTTAGGCTATCGTCAAAACCTTTACGGCGTATTGCAGGGTGGGCGCTGGGAAGATTTGCGTCGCCAGACAGCACAGACCCTAGGCAAGATGCAAGTGGATGGTGTTGGCTTTGATGGTTTTGGCCTAGGCGGAGCATTTCTCAAAGAAGATCTTGGCGAAATTTTGCGCTGGTGTAATGAAGAGTTGCCAATAAATAAACCACGGCATCTACTGGGATTGTCGCACCCAGATGATATTTTGATTGGCGCGGAAATGGGTGCTGATACTTTTGATTGTGTGGCACCTATGCGTGAGGCACGCCACGGCAAAATTTATACCCGCACGGGTAATATTAATCTACGCAAATATACTGATGCCGGCGAGCCACTTGACCAGGATTGCGATTGCACGACCTGCCAAGCAGGCTGGACTCGTGGTAGCCTACGTGCAATGTGGCGTTCAGGTAACGCTGAGAAAAAGGCCAAGTATTATAATCTTACATCAGTACACAACCTGCGTTTCATTGTGCGGCTTACCGAAGAAGTCCGCGAAGCGATGCTTGGCGACTATTTCGACGAGTATAGACATAAATTTTTAGCAAAATACTGCTCCGCTAATTAATCTGTGCTAAGATAGTAATAGTAAGGAGGTCGCATGAGCAAAACAATTGACGTAGATACAAAGACTTTTGTCCGTTTTTGGTTAGTAATTTTAGGTTTTGGCTTGGCGGCTCTGTTTGTATGGAAGGCTTGGGAAGCCTTGGTGATTATTGGCATCGCTTTGTTTTTGGCTATTGCAATCCGTCCGCTAGCACAAAGAATCAATCGTCTAACTAAAAAAGATCATGCCGCATCTTCGTCGATTATTGCGTATATTATAATTATTGGGATTATTGGGGTTGTAGTTTCAATGGTAGGACCAGTAGTAATTGAGCAAACTACACAGTTTGTACAACAATTGCCAGCAACTTTTGAGCATACTTTAGGTGGCTGGGATGGTATTAATGATTTTGGCCAGACACTCGGCATTGATAACTTACAGAATGAGATTATGACCGCATTGCAGAACTTCTCGAGTAGCTTTGTGTCCAATATTGGTAATGCCCTAGTGATGAGTGTTGGCACTGTAGCGAAGGTGTTGACTAACATGATTTTAACGATCGTGCTAACTCTATTCTTCTCCTTGGAGGGGCCATCGATTGTCGACAAGGCTTGGGTGGTGTTAGAGGGTCGACGCAAGAACTCTTCGGTGCGGGCTTGGCAACATCTGGCGGGGCGCATGGTGGATGTGGTGTCGACTTATGTTTCCCATCAAGCCATGGTGGCAGTGCTAGATGGGCTCGTAGTAACGGTCGCAGTCTTGTTGCTCTCATTCACGTTTGGGTTACCGGGCGGTTTGGCGCTACCGATGGGATTGATAGCAATGGTGTTCTACCTGATTCCGATGTTTGGGCCAATTATTAGCTGCGTATTGATTACGCTGGTACTAATGTTTAGTTCACCGGTGGCTGCGGCAGTCTTCTTAGTGTTCTATATTGTCTATGCTCAGATAGAGAACAACGTGATTGCACCAAAGATTCAAGGTAATGCACTGAATCTGCCTGCAACTATGGTGCTTGTGGCGATTATTATTGGGATGAAAGTATTTGGGTTGCTAGGTGCAATTATTGCGATTCCGATTGCTGGATGCATTAAGGTGATTGTGGAGGAGCTACCAAACTTGCACGAAGCCGAGGTTAAAGAAGAGGTTGCCGAGGCATGTGATGAAGCTAAGCTTGCCCAAAAGTACGCTGGTCAAAATAAGTAGTCTGTGGTAGAATAACAGTGTAGTGGGTCTTCGCCAAGTGGTAAGGCACTGGGTTTTGGTCCCAGCATTCGCAGGTTCGAATCCTGCAGACCCAGCCAGATATAATAGACTAGGCCCCGTGTCTAGTCTATTATATCTGATGGATAGTCCAGAATTTGAAGATTTAAGGTTCGTTATCGAGCGTAGCGAGATTGACTTTCCTGCAGACCCAGCCAGTAAAATACTCTAAGCATATTTGTTTGGAGTATTTTATTTCGCAGAACAACCGTAGACTTCTGACGCCAGTGGTTCCAAAAAATATACCAAAGAATCATCTGTCTTATATTCTACTGCATTCCAGTCTGGGCGTTCTATGTAGGAGAATCTGTCATCTTTTCCAACCTTGTCTAGTAGAAGCTGCCTATTTTTTACCTTAAAATCTGCGGCCGCTTCCCAATTAAGTCGCGTTTCATCAAAGAACCGAATTTTAATGTATTTAAGCTCACCATATGGTGTCAAAATTGGTTGGTTTAATAGATAAACAATGCCACGCTCAGTGTCTTGCAAAACTCTAGCCTTGTGTGCAACTTCTGCGTCTAGTTGATTGCGATGATTTTCGCTAGTCGGAAAAATATCCATAAAATCAATGCCGATAATTCCAGGAATCTCCTCTAGATCCAAGGTGATGCGTGTTAAATTGCGCTGAATAATTTCTTCTAGCATAATTCTTTTCCTAAAACTACTTCGCAAATATTTTTATAGTTAACAAGATATGCTTCTCGATCATAATCGGTAAAATACTTATCGAAGAATTTTATAATCAAAAGTGCCGTCGTTATTAATATCATTCTTACCTTTTATTAGCTTTTCCATAATGAAATTATACTATGAAAGATAACGAGCTTCAAATTATTGAGAAACTGACGGGCGTGTCTCCAGATAAGGTCAAGCTGGCGGATGATGGCTTTTGGAGCCGTGGTTATATTATTGACGACGGCTGCATTGTTTTTAAATTTAAGAAATCACCAAACGTCAGTTATAAAACAGAAATCAAAGCACTCGATTTTATAAATTCGCTGAATCTTGGAATCAATGTGCAGAAAGTTGGCTGGGTGGCGCCAAACGACACTTATTTAGGTATCTATGGTGTAAAAGGTAAATCGTTGGAAGATATAAACTATGACTACAAAATAGTAGGGTGTCAGCTCGCTACTGCACTGCGTGAACTTCATCGATCCCATCCAGAAGGTGCTGAAGTTATGACTCAAAATGAAGAAATCTCTGCTTGGCAAGAACGTTACCGAAAATCACACGATAAGCTACTGAGGTATTTTTCCGAAGCAGAAATTGCCCGGTTCGATAGTTTCATGTTTGAGGCGGTGCCAAAAGAGCTAATAAGACTGGGTGAAAAACTAGTATTTTCTCATGGTGATCTTGGTGATGGAAATATTCTCGTTGATAAAAAATGACAAGGTTGGCATTATCGATTTTAGCGAAATGCTATATCTTGATGAGGCGACTGATTTTATGGATGTTAGTAGTAATGAGTTGCGCGAGCAAATGTTGGATACCTATGGAGCCGACGACATACTAAAAGAAAAAGTTGCGTTACGCGTGCTCACTCGTCCGCTTTTTGTACTTGGCGATTATATTAAGCGCGGCAATATATATCTAATACAGTACTAAGGCAGCGGAGGGGGAAACCATTGTAACGTCCTCCAATAGTTGATGGACTAATGACTCCGGTGAGCTGTAAGTAACAATCATATGCGCTAGTAGCAAAGTCATAAGCTCGCGACGACCACCATACGCCTTCTGAAGCAGAATTTCTAAAGCTACCAGCGGAATTGGCTAGATATATAAACCCGCTGCGCACGAAGTAAAGAGGGGCAGGTTTGTTCGGGGAAACCTTGAAGTTACTTCAAGGTTATAAGCGTCTTCTACCCCTGTTGGCATCTCTTCAAAACCCTAAAGTAACTTTAGGGTTCAACCGAACAGACTTCGTGCGCAGCGGGCATGTTTATCCGGGTGGCACTGCTGGCACTTTCAGGCTCGCTGGCGACGTTGGCTACGAGTGGTCGTCGCGGGCGTCCTCTACGCATTGGCAAGGAGGTACTTACCCTTGCGCTTATTTATTGGACTTTCAAGTTTCTGTTGTATCCCCATCGCAAGGACCGTATGAGCGCTGGCATGGTATCCCCCTCCGCTGCCTTAGTACTGTATTAGACATGTAGAGGGGAGAGATGAGAGAATGGCATGTTACAATACTCATATGGACATAAATCCACGGGATCCAAAGGTAGCCTGAGTTCATTTCTCCGCTCACTGGTGGCTCTCTCTAAAAAGATCGTGAAGTTCCCCTTTTGTTTTACAAGAGAAATACAGAGGATGGCGGTGATTTGGCTACGGCTGGAAACCCAGAAAGTGAACTTCTCTAACTAGTAGCGTTTTTCTTTCGGCTCTAGTTTGATGGTTTTGCAAATTGGCGTGCGCAGCGGTGATGTGGAATTACCTATCACTACTGGTACTTTTAGGTACGCTGGCGCCTACGGCATCTACTGGTCGTCGCGTGCCTCCTCGGCTAGTGCTAATGGCACGACTATCCCTAGCGCTTACTACCTCGACTTTGGGCCCTCTGCTGTCGGCCCGTCAACCGGCCCGCACGAGCGCTGGTATGGTTTCTCCCTCCGCTGCCTTGATTGCGCCGCGGCGGGTGCCGATCTTTTATTTATAATAAGTAACTGTAAACTCCGTACCCTGGCCTTCTTGTGACTTCACAGAAATTTGACCGTTGTCAGCTTCGATTACGGTTTTAGCAAAGGCTAACCCAATTCCCACACTATCGACAGCCGAATTTTTAGCCTTGTAGAAGCGCTCAAAGATATGGTGTAAATCTTTGGCTGCAATTCCCTCACCAACGTCTTTGATTTTAAAGCGTAGGAACAGTGGACTATTGGTTACGATGATGGTAACTTCGCTATCAGCTGGACTATGCTCTAAGCAGTTTTTCACAATATTAGCTAAAGCTTCCGCCTGCCAGCGTCGGTCTAGTCGTGCCTTGGCCCGCAAATCACCCACCAGAACAATTGTTACACCATGTAAATCAGCCAGCACCTCCAGCTTTTGGCGAACTTCTCGCAAAAGTTCGCCAGCTTCCACGGGAAGCTGTTGGAGACGGATTGAGCCATTATCAAATTTAGCCAAATTAAGCAAAGTCATTACCAAATTTGACATCGACTCCACCTGACGACTAATCGAACGTAAAAAATCCTGACGTACTGCGAGTGGCATTCTGGGGTCGTCATAGATATTATCCACCATTACTTGCATAGATGTTAATGGGGTACGAAGCTGATGAGAAATGTCAGCCAGAGCAGTTTCTAGTTGTTGTTTGGCTTTCTGATTATTGCCTGCGGCCTCGCGAAGCAAGACCATAATCTTATAAAGCTCGTTTGAAAGAATTGAAAGTTCGTCTTCACTATTTTCTTCAAGATGTAGGTCATAAATCCTTTCACTCAGATGCTGCATATAGTCAATTAAACGCGTGATTTGTTTGTTACGTCGCCAATCACGCCAGCCAAAATAAGCAATAGCACTAGCCGCAAAAACCAAAAGTGTTATCAATATTAGTATAAATGCCCGCATAAAAAGCCAGCTAGCACTGGGAGAAGCAAAATCACTAGCAAAATAACCATATTGGCGTAATACCTCTGCGCCGGCCGAAATTTGCTCAAGGTTGGGTTGACGTAAATTTGCGATGATTTCCACATCATTACCGCCTGTAATTGCTACGCCCACGATTGCCGAGATTTCTTGGTTGGATGCTTGACGATATCTCTGCATGATTTCTAGAAAAGTAAGTCCAGAAATAGCACCAATTATTAGCATAATGGCCCCAACCGGCAAAATAATTTTCGCCCAGCGGCGCCACATTTATTTAGCCTCCGCGCGTAGACGATAGCCCACGCTTTTGATGGTTTCGATTGGTGCAGCTGGGCCCAACTTCTGGCGCAAGCGCTTGAGATAAACCGAAAGCGTGTTGTCGTTCACCAAACTTCCTGAGGCGTCGTAAATCTCGTCTAAGAGCCGCTCGCGCGTTATTACTTGTCCAGGATTTTCCAACAAACAAGTGAGCAGTCTACGTTCCACTGCACTTAAAACTATGACATTCTTGTCCACCATCACTTCACCAGTGGCACGATTAAGCCTTAAATTGCCAGCCTCAAGATATTGCGTCATGCTGCCTTGTGGGCGCAAAGCCTTCTGGATACGAAGGAGCAACTCGCGGTTACGAAACGGTTTAGTAATATAATCTTCCGCACCGAGTTCCAAACCTTTTACTACACTAGTCTCATCATCCTTGGCAGTGATAAAGATGGTTACGATGTTTGGGTTACGTTGTAAGGTCTCTGCTAAAGCAAACCCGCTACCATCCGGCAACCCTACGTCCAGCAATACTAGGCGATAATCATGCATAGCCAAACTGGCTTCAGCCTCAGCTAGACTACTCGCCACATCGACATCATAGTGCTCGCGTTCCAAGAGATATTGCAGACCCTTAGCAGTGAGCGGATTGTCTTCGACGAGTAGTATTTTCATAGATATATTATACTAGATATTTTCTGAGCGGATAGTCTCAATAATGTTCTGTTTTTCAACTTGTTTAACAGAGTAGCGCATAATCGCACCAATCAGCAAACCGACTGCAACTACAGAAATTAGAATTGCTACCCACGGTATTGCCCAGCCAAAGTCAACTGAATTTGCGATTGACTGGTAGAACGCGTAAGACAGAATTAGACCAAGTGGGATACCAATGATTAACGCTTTACCAGCATACATTAAGCTTTCCAGGCGCACCATGTGGTTAAACTCTTTGCTCGTCATACCAATTGACTTCAGCATGGCAAATTCTTTGGCACGCAGAGCAATATTGGTAGTAATAGTGTTAAAGATGTTAGTGACACCAATTAAGGTAACTACAGTAACAAATCCATAAAGAAAGATGGAGATCAATAGGTACATGCGACGCATTTGTGACATAGTTTCACGCACATCTTGATAAGTGACAGTTTCGCTTATTTTACCAGCCTCAATTTGCCCGTCGATATATTCTGAAATCTCTGAACCATTTTCGACGTTTTCGGCATAGAGGGCACTTTCGAGATAGTGGCGGTCATCACGATAGCCTTGCTTTTGGTCAACAATGACGCCAAGCTCATTACGACGATAATAATTCTCTGGTACAAAGATCATTGGCCAGTAGTTACCGACATCGTAGCCGATTGGCCATGTGTCAATCACTTTTGTAATTGTTAGCTCAACGTCTTTAGGGTAGCCAACTGTTTTATAGTAACATTCACTCTCATAACCATAGCTGTAATGCGTGCCAGTATCATCAGTGTAAGATTCGCGACATTTCTCAGGTACTTCACCATATGGTTGTACGGTTACTTTTTGCGTTCCGCCATCTTTTATATCCATAAAGTTGCGAATTTGCTGTGTACCATCCTCGAGGTGGCGTAATTCCTTAGGATTCATAATAGCAACATGGCTGTAATCTTTTTCATGTACACCTACGCTCTTGGCGAATTTTTCAAAAGCCGATTGTTGCATAACGTATACCTGAATGTTAGCAATCCGTGTATTAAAGTAATAGGCCGAGTCTTCCAGTCCAAACTTTTCTTGCAATTCTTTATAGAACTCAGGTGAAGCTCCAGACACAGCATAGTCTACCTCAGAATTACTGAACTGCATACCAGTAAGATCTTTGCCGTAACTAATGAAGCTATATAGGCCGATGAAAGTCGCAACCGAAAGTACGATTGAAACCACGGTAGTACGATATTTCTTGCGGCTCCGTTTGAGGTTCTTATCCGCAATTACCCCGCCAATACCAAAAACGTTTTTGACTAATTTTGAAGTGCGTAGCTTCTTCGCCTTAATTTTGATGTCTTGATTACCGCGAATCGCATCGATGGGCGACATACGTGCGGTTCGAATAGCCGGCATCAAACTAGAAAAGAAGATTGTAATAAGGCTTAAGAGAATTGACACAGGAAAGATCCAGAATGGCATGCAAAACTCAACATCCGCTTGCATCATCCCATGTAACAAAACATTTACGACTATAACTAGAACACCCACCGTGGCAATACCTAACAAGATTCCTAGCGGTATACCAATTACGCCTATTGCTAACCCTTCAAAGTATACACTGTGACGAATCTGGCGTGGGGTGGCACCGATGCTAGATAACATGCCAAATTGCCTAGCTCGTTCGGTAGCGGAAATACTAAAGCTATTGCGAATCACAAAAATACTAGTCACCACGATGATAGCAATCACAATGATAGCCATACTATATAACGTAGCCAAAGCAGCATCACCCATAACTTGAGCTTCGTAGCGCAGAAGGGAGCTATTGGTACGATAGTTAATATTTTGGCCAGTGGCAGATTCTAAGGACGCTTGAATAGTTTCACGATTAGCTTCAAAGTTTTTTGGATTATCGTAGCGTACATATATATTATATGTGCCAGTAGCATCACTTGGTAATATGTCTAGCTTCTCATAATATTCAACATTATACGGCTCATGCTGATAGAGCTCATAACGAGAGTAAGCTGTTTCATCAATGTCGCCCTTTGTGATTGGCTTTGAATAGTAATAGCTTTCAACATGCTGGTTATCTTCAACATATTTGAGTGCATCTACCGGTACTTCTTGGTACATCTCATGAAAATCACCAAAATCAGCAATTGTACAGTTAATCATCATTTTCTGGAAACTAGTGACCATGCCCACTACCGCTAGAATTAAGGCAGTCGAGAGCAAAACACCAATGATTGTCACTGCCGTGCGGCGTTTATTCTTTTGCAAATTCGCAAGTGTTAAACGTTGTAAAACTTTCATTTCGGGTGCCCCTAATTCTGTTCGTCTTTGATGATTTTGCCATCTTCAAACGTAATAATACGATCAGCTTGATTAGCAATCGCAAGGTCATGCGTAATAATAATGATTGTTTGATGGTATTTCTTATTGGATAGTTTAAGTAGAGAAACAATTTCATCACCAGACTTAGAATCCAAGTTGCCAGTAGGCTCATCAGCCAAAATTAAAGCTGGATTATTGATTAGGGCTCTTCCAATTGAAACCCGCTGCTGCTGGCCGCCTGAAAGCTGATTGGGCAGATGCGAGGTGCGGTTTTCTAAGCCCAAAGTTTTAAGTAGTTCTTGTAAACGGCTTTTTGCTACAGTTTTTCCATCTAGATCGCACGGCAGAGTAATATTTTCAGTAACGTTCAAAATTGGAATCAAATTATAAAATTGATAGATAATGCCTAGTTGTCGCCGACGAAAAATTGCCAGCGCATCATCGGAAAGATCATAAATATCTTTTCCGTCAATTAATACTTTGCCCGACGTAGGACGGTCAACACCGCCGAGTAGATGTAGTAAAGTAGATTTACCGGAACCGCTAGCACCAACGATTGCGACAAATTCCCCTTCATCGACAGAAAAGCTAATATCGTCTACGGCGCGAACTTTGTTTTCGCCTTTACCGTAGGTTTTGACCAAATTCTTGACTTCAAGTATTTTCATTGTAACCTCAGTTTGTTAATTTTGATTACATCTTAACAAACTAAAGTGACAAGCAGATGACAACTAGGATTTTTTTGGTGCACGTGGATGCGCTTTGGAGTTCTTGTTGCCGGAAACTTGCAAACGTATATCGGCAATAATCTCAGACTTACTCTTATTACTATTCTTGTTGGCGCGATGTATTTTTTGTGCAGATTTTTGGTCTTTTAACCCCTCTACTGGCTTAACAATGTCCATACCAGACTGTTTCTTGGGCTTGAGTGTCGATTTGGGAACAACGGGCTGGCTATTAATCCTGTCTACCCTATTGGCTTTAGTAGCCTCACTTGATGTAATTACTTCCGATTCAATTACCGGCGGTTCCTCAATCACGATAGTTTTTATCTTTGGCATTACGATATGTTGGTTAAGCTGCCCGCTTATTGTATAATCCAATAGCACAAGAATATAGCCAATCGCCAGCACGACTACCAAGATTAGGAGTGTCCATAGGATTAAGTTGTCAACACCATTTGCCTGATAGTTCAAGAAGAAATAGGGATACTTCCAGCCGTCTTGGCCCGGAATAAAATCGGTTGTCAATAGTATTATACAACAATAACTAATAACTATCCCAAGCCAGTACCAAGGGTAACTCAGTCCCCAACCACCTTTTTTAGTGAAGATTATCCAGTCAATAATGGTACATAACGGGATAAATATTAACTGTAGACAATTCAAAAAGTCACTCGCACCCATCCACTCGATAGCGTTAAATTCATAGACAACTCGTATGACACAAAGACCGATGCCGATTACGATTATCATGCCTTGCAAAAGCGGACAGAACGAACGATGCAGCATAGGCTGTTTGCGACGGAACCACTCGGCAAAGGCTGAAATAAAGAAGTATATCGCCGCCACAAGCAATAGCCAGGTTTCCAAAAGCCGCCAAGCATTAGTGCCCAAGGAGTTGAACTGCACTGCAAGTGTCGCCCCAGCAATCAAGCCGACTAGCAGTTTATATCCCAGAGAAAACCAAAAACGTGTTTTAGCCATAAGCCAATTTTACTCTTTTTTGCGGAAATTTTCAATGGCTGTTGCCAAAGCCTCGTGGCCCAATACTGAGCAGTGAAACTTATGCTCAGGTAGCCCGCCTAGATACTCCGTGATTTCGTGCGGTCCGACCAGTAGTGCTTCCTCCAGGGTTTTGCCTTTGACTAATTCCGAAAGTGCCGAGGTGGACGCAATTGCACTAGCACAACCGTAAGTTTTCCACTTCACGTCGATAATTTTGCCATCCTGAATCTGGATAAACATCTTCATCTGGTCACCGCAAACCGGATTACCTACAATCCCTTCAGCATCGTGATGGTAAGCCGCTTCATCGCCCATCAAGAAATTACGCGGATTCAAAAAATGTTCTTTAACAATATCAGAATATACCCACGGTGATGGTTTACTCATGCTCCTCCTTAATTTTGATAGTGCTAATTCCCTGTAGGCGCTTGACAATCCCTGGTAGCACCGACATAACATACTCAATATCTTCCCTGGTCGTTTCTAGGCCTAGTGAAAAGCGAATACTACTATGTGCGACTTCAGCATCGCCCGTTGCTGCCATGAGAACATGACTTGGCTTGATGTCTCCAGCAGCACAGGCTGAACCAGTAGAAACCATAACTCCCTCAGCATCTAAATAAAGCTGGATCGATTCGCCCTCGGCCGCCTGAAAACTCATGTTGAGGATATTCGGTAGACAGTCTTCATTTGGTGTATTGCAACTACTATATGGCACTTCCTGCAAAATCCGCGCTTTGAGCTCATCGCGAAGTGGCCGCACCTTTTCGGCAAAAAGTTTGCAACTCCAGTTATCCCAACACCAGTTAGCTGCCGTTCCTATACCAATAATACCTATGGTGTTGCTGGTTCCGGCTCGACGTTTGCCTTCTTGATGCCCGCCCAAGATTAGCGGACGATACGGCGCGCCGCTACGCACATAGAGTGCACCTACGCCAATTGGCCCTCCAAGTTTGTGCGCCGAAAACGTGAGATAGTCCACGCCTAAAGCTTCGACATCAACCTTAATCTTGCCTATAGCTTGCGTGGCGTCAGTGTGCACGAGGATGTTGTGTTTTTTACAACGTTTTACAATCTCTGCTACTGGCTCGAGCGTACCAAGCTCATTGCTTGCTAGCATCACTGATACCAAATCGATATCTTGTGGAACCTGCTCTGGGTCTACGCGTCCAGCATGATCAACGGGTATTACTTGACATTCACTAGCACGTGCGCGCATAGCTTCAAGCACCGACGGATGCTCAATGGCACTCGTTGCAACCCTCTTGTTGCGAAAGATCTCGGCTACGGTATTATTAGCTTCGGAACCACCAGAAGTAAAAATAATTTCTTCGGGTTTAGCGTTAATCAATCTTGCTACCGATGCACGTGCTTTTCCAACTGCATAGCCAGCCGCATGTCCAGCGCTATGTAAAGCCGAAGCGTTACCGTATCCAGCTTCCATTGCCTTTACCATGGCAGCCTGCACCTCTGGCAAAGGTGGCGTCGTGGCGGCATAGTCGAGATAAGTCAATTTCATTTTTGCAGAAATTCCTCGATGCGAGCACGCATGATTTCTTCGGACAGTTCAATACGAGCTATCTTTTCGGTTGCAGGAGAAAAAGCCAATTCTTTGGGTTCAGACAACATTAAGATTCCTTTCTGGTGTATTTAACGATGCGATATTTTATACCTTGTGTTTCACCCACAAACAAAACCTCGGCATCATACTGGTTATAATCAAATTTCGGGAAAAAGACATCGGCCGGCTTTTCAGCATTAACTTCGGTCAGATAAACCTCCTCAGCTTCAGGTAAATACATACCATAAAGGCTAGCTCCACCAATGATAAACTTCTTTCCAGACAAATGCTCAAGATATTCATCCAACTCTGGCTTATCATGAAGAACTTGTACCCCTTCAGCATTCAACTCACCGCGCGATAGCACAATATTATCACGCCCTGGAAGAGCCCGCCCGATGCTTTCAAAAGTCTTGCTACCCATCACAATCGCAGACCCCATAGTGGTATCACGGAAAAATTTCTGGTCTTCTGGGAACCGCCAAAGCAAGTCATTCCCTTTACCTAATCCACCATCGCGACTCACACAAGCAATCATTGCTAAATTCTTCATCTATTCAATCTCCAAAATTTTACCAGTACCATATTCCAAATGTAATAGCCGTTGATTACGCGAGCCACGAAACTTCAAAGTCAAATCACGCTCCGCCAGAATAAACGGCCCGTCAATCAGCGCGTCAAGGCTTTGCAAAAATTCCCACTTAACACCGCCAAGCTCTTTGAGCTGCTCATGCGTGTACCCGCTAAAGCTCCAGACATTCCAACCTAGTTCTTTGCGACACCAATTACTAATCTCCAGACAGGCTTCGGGTTGTTCAAACGGTTCACCGCCACAGAAAGTGATGCCAGCTTGCCCCTTAAAAGCACGTAAGCGTTCCTTGATCTCATCGACGTCCACCAAGAAGCCAGCGTTAAAATCCCACGTTTCTGGATTTTGACAGCCCATGCAATGCCGCGCGCAACCTTGCGTCCAGAGTACGGCCCGAAGGCCGTACCCATTGACGATATTATCATGTTCTAGTGGCCCGGAAAGCCGAATCTGCACTATTTCTTACCTTTCATTGACTTTTGTGTCTGCTTGGCGGCTTCGCGGGCAGATTTTTCCTCAGCAGTGTATACACCAGCCTTGTTGCAAGCCACATTGTGTTTCACGCGGTCACGCTCTTCTGCCTTCTTGCCATCATTCCAACGCTCAAGGCTACCAACGAGGTATCCAGTAATACGGCGTAGGCGCTCAAACGGAACATCCTCTTCGTTCCGGCCACAAGCTGGGCACCTATCGCCAGCAATAATACCGGAGTAGCCACAAACTGGGTCGCGGTCAACTGGGTGGTTCACCGAACCATAACCGATGCCACTTTCCTTCATTTTACGAATCACTGCCTCGAAGGCTTCAATATTTTGAGTTGGGTCGCCATCGAGCTCAATATAGGTAATATGTCCGGCATTACATAGTGCATGATATGGTGCTTCGATTTCAATCTTTTCAAAAGCACCAATTGGATAATACACTGGTACGTGGAAGGAATTGGTATAATACTCACGATCGCACACACCCTTGATAGCGCCATACTCTTTGCGATCAATCTTAGTGAAGCGACCAGCAATACCTTCAGCCGGTGTAGCTAGCAAGCTAAAGTTGAGTTTGTATTTCTTCATATACATATCACAGCGTTCACGCATATGAGTGATAATATCAAGGCCTAGCTCGCGCGACTCTTCGTCTTCACCGTGGTGTTTACCAGTCATAGCTACCAGACATTCAGCTAAGCCGATGAAGCCAATACTGAGCGTGCCATGCTTAATTACATCACGTAAGTTATCGTTCCAGCTTAACTTATCACTACCAAACCAGTTGTGTTCACCCATCAAGAATGGGAAGTTGCGTACATGTTGATTGGCTTGGAATTCATATCGCTCAAGTAGCTCATTAGCCACCAGGTCCATTTTTTCATCAAGATCTTTATAGAATCCAGACCAGTCTGCTTCTTTGCGCTCACCTAATGCAATGCCGTGCTTAATGCCAAGGCGCACCAAGTTCACTGTGGTAAAACTACAGTTGCCGCGGCCAGTAGTAATATGGTCACTTTCGGGGAAGATACTACCGTATACGCGTGTGCGACAACCCATGGTGGCAATCTCAGTCCGGTAATCACCCGGCACATATCCTTCAAGATTAAACGGCGCGTCGATAAAGACAAAGTTCGGGAACAATCTTTTGGCGCTGACTTCCATGCTCCGCTTAAACAGGTCATAATTCGGGTCACCTGGATTGTAGTTTACCCCTTCTTTCACCTTAAAGATAGAGATTGGAAAGATTGGTGTTTCACCGTGTCCTAAGCCATCTTCAGTCGCGTCAAGCAAACATCGCACAGCAAGCCTACCGGCCGGGCTCACATCTGTACCAAAGTTAATAGAAGTGAATGGTACTTGCGCACCAGCACGGCTATGCATGGTATTTAGGTTGTGAATGAAGCCCTCCATAGCTTGAAAAGTCTGCCGCTCCACATCCTCATTAGCGCTTTCCACAATGCCTTCTGGCAGTTTTAGCTTCTTCAGTGCCTTCTCGTCACCATATTCGAGATTTTCTGGGATTTTGACTTCGATTTCCTTATTACCGCTAAAACGATTATATTGACGAATAGCGCGATTCAGAGCCTTGCGGAAGCTCTTATTAACGCCTGGAGCCATTGCATAGTCAAAGTTTGGAATACTCTGACCACCGTGTTGCTCATTCTGATTAGCTTGTAAGATAATCGCTGCAAGCGCACCATAGCTACCGATACTATTTGGCGTGCGCAAATGCCCGTGACCAGTGTTAAACCCGCCATCAGCAAACAATTGTAACGGGTCGGTCTGACAGCAAGTCAGAGTACCAGTCGCATAGAAATCAAGGTCGTGCACATGGATGTCGCCCTCGTCGTGCGCCTTGGCAAACTCTGGCTTCATAAGCAAGGTTTTGGCAAAAATCTTGGAGCCTTCAGCGCCGAACTGTAGCATTTTGCCCATGGCGGAGTTTCCATCAACGTTCGCGTTGCCGCGCTTCACATCGGAATCTTCTGAAGCGTCAGCTACCGCAATCGTCTTGTAGATGTTCATCAAGTTACTCTTGGCTTCACGGACACGGTTACGCTCTTGGCGATAAGTAATATATTCTTTGGCGGTCCGCTTAAAAGCCGACTCCATCAATACATCTTCGACAATATCCTGGATTTGTTCAACACTTGGCGTGCGCTGCTTAATGGTCTCCTGGGCGCGCTTTACAGCCTTATCAGCCAACTGCTTGGCACGATCATGCTTAAATTCTTCAGTCGATAATCCAGCTTTAGCGATTGCTTCAGTAATCTTTTCGGGGTCAAAACTTACAATTTTCCCATCCCGCTTTACAATTTTTTTGAACATAAAAAATATTACCTCCTCTTTTCTATTGTTCACTGATTTTTATTTTGGATTCTTTATTGACCCTATATTTAGTGTCTATACTTATTTTATGACACTATATATAGCGTGTCAATAACTTTAGCGTTGTATTTAATACAACGCTAATCTCTGTTAGTCTTGGCTTTGAAGCGTTTTGTAGAATTCAATAACAATAAGCGGAATAAAGAACGCTACTAGGGCAACAGCCACAAGCGCAATTACCGGCACCGAGACAGTGTCGACAATGCTCATGAGTGGACCAAAAATTGCTGCAAGTTGCAATAAGATTGCCACAAATAGCGCATACAGTAAACCCGGATTACGCACTTTGAGGCGTTGCCAGACAGATTCAAATGTACCACGCGCCGCAATTGCGCCGCTCCATTGCATCACGACTAAAGCCGTAAAGGCTAATGTATTAGCCTGCTCGGGTGAACGTAGGACGAGATTAGAAACAAAGTAGGTTCCTAGCGTAATAGTGGTCATCGTAATCGCAATAATTACCATACGGATGACCATATTGGATGGCAAGATTGAAGCATCTTTATGCTCAGGCTTGCGACGCAAGATTTGCTGTTCTGGCGGCTCCAGACCAAGCGGAATTACCAGCAAAGAGTCTGTTACGAGGTTAATCCACAAAATCTGAATTGGCGTGAGTATATTATTATCGAATAGCAACAGCGCACCAATCATTGTCAAAGCCTCACCGGCATTAGTAGCCAAGAGATAGCCAAGCATACGCCGAATATTGGCAAGCACAGTGCGGCTCTCTTTGATAGCTTCAGTAATGTTCTTGAAATTATTATCCAATAGTACAATGTCCCCAGCGTCTTGGACAATTGATGGACTATCGCCCATGGCGATGCCAACGTGCGAGCCTACCAAAGCTGGCACATCATTTACACCATCACCGGTCATAGCACAAATTTCGCTTTGCTTGATAGCTTTGAGGATGCGGAATTTATCCTCAGGCGTCACTCGTGCGAACACCGTCGTGGTACGCACCAAATCTGATAAATCATTATCGCCAATATTCCCTAGTTTAGAACAATCTAAGACTTCTGAAACATCCTTAGCTAATCCTAGCTCCTTACCAATAGCATAAGCGGTGCTAGCGTGGTCGCCTGTCACCATCTTGGTTTTGACGCCCATGCGTGTAGTCTGACGAATAGCCTGTGCGACCTCTGAGCGAAGTGCATCAGCAATCGCAATGAAACCCTCGAATTTGAAGGTATCGCCTTTTTCAAGACGTGTAAGCTCATTGATTTCGTGCTGCAACCTGCCAGTAGCAATTGCGATAACTTTATAGCCTTTACCAGCAAGTTCTAATAGTTGCGCTTCAATCGTTTCACGCTCACTTTGCTTTAGTTTGGTACGACTCAGGATTACTTCTGGTGCGCCTTTTACTGCAAGCAACAATCCACTTTTTTCATCGCAGTAAAGATTACCAGATAATTTCAGGTTTTGATCGAAAGCATAAGACTTGAGTGGCGTAAGTTCGTTTAGTGGATAATTTTGCTCTTGGAGATAATTCAATAAACAAACATCTAGTGGGTCGGCTACTGAGGTGCCGCCGGAAGCACTAATGAGAGTGGCTGGAAGCAAAGTCGCCTGTGCTAGGCTGTCGCGAAAGTCCGATTTAATGTTGGGTGTCCAAATTTCTTTGAGTTCTAGGCGATTCTCAGTCAAGGTGCCAGTTTTGTCGCTAGCAATAGTAGTCACAATACCAATTGATTCAATGGCTTTAAGTTCTTTGATAAGTGCTTGTTTTTTCGCCATGCGTTTAGCGCAAAGCGCAAGAATAATTGAAATTGCAATTGGTAGACCTTCTGGTACGGCCGAAACAATCATTGCGAGCGTGAACTTGAGCGCGCTCAGAATATCAATACCATCTACTAACTGCACTGCTAGTACAATAATGGCTAAAAATACTACTACAATTGCAACCTTAAACACTAATTTATTAATTTTTTCGGAAATTGGGCTGGATTCTTCTACTGACGAAGCCAGCGAAGCGATGCGTCCATATTCCGTATCATTACCTGTAGCCGTAACCAAGATTTTGCCAGTACCAGTCACTACAAAAGAACCAGCAAATACCATATTGCGTTGTTCGTAAACCTTTTTGTTGTCAGAAATCGCCCGTGCGTCCTTGGCAATTGAAGTCGACTCGCCCGTTAGCATAGCTTCATCTGCTAGAAGACCAGATTCATTCACAATGCGCCCGTCAGCTGGAATACGATCACCCTCGCGCAAGATTACAATGTCCCCTGGCACTAGCTCGGTGGCATCCAAAATCTGTTCTTCACCATCGCGAATTACTGCTACGCCGTGCTGAGTGTTAGACTTAAGTGAGCGCAAAATTCGTTCAGTCGAAAATTTCTGAATATAATATATTACCGTGTCTGCCACAATAATCGTGCCCACAGCAATGGTCTCAATCCAATCCTGCTGAATAGCCGACAAAATCATTGCGATGAGTAAAACCACCATAAAGACGTCCATAAAAGGTTCAAGCAGCTTACGCCAGAGTGGGGTTTCTTTGAACTTAAGTAAGTTTTTACCATAAACCTCCTGGCGCTTATGCACTTCGCGCTTAGTTAGTCCTTTATCCGGATTGACAGCGAATTGCTCAAGAGTTTCTTTGACGGTTTGGTTGTAGAAGTTAGCCATAAGCCTAGTATAAAGGTGAGGCTGAGTTTTGTCCACACAAAACGCTATGCTTATGCTATAATAGAGACGTTAATAAACAAGCTCGAGGAGGTAGAATGAGCGAGCCTAACCCACCAAGCCAGCCCAAAGTGAATGGGTCTGGCGAGTCAGCTGGTAGCAGTCCAGTTCAGTTTAATTCTGCGACGTCGACTAAGGCCAGTCAACCAAAGGATTATTTTGCTGAACAAAACAAAAAACGTGCTGAGAAAAAACAAAAAGCCAGCAAAGCACGCAAAAAGATATTTATTATCGGCGGGGTTATTGCGCTCGTTGCGATTATTGTGGCTGTGATTTTTATCGTGATTGATATGCAAACTCCGAAGCCTACCGTTAAAGATGATACTGACGGCGATGGCAATACTGATTTATCTGGTGCACAGAACCTTAGTGAGCAAGTGACTGACGTGTTTGAGCCGACTTATGAGGTTGACGAGAATGGCAACATTGTGGTGGATGGCGACTTGGAAGCTGCTGAAGTAACTTTTGTTGCAGCTTTGGCTAACCCAGCAAATAAAGACCGTATTGATACAATTTATCTGGCACAAATTATTTTCTACTCCTCACTTAGCAATAACCAACGCATTGTAGAAATTGCTGAAAATGTTAACCCCAGCAAGTTAAATCTTTCCGAACGGATTAAGTTTTATAATTTAACTTATTTAGCCTATGCAGCACTCGGAAACAAAGACCGGGCTGATCACTATTACAAGCTAACACGTGAAGCTGCCGATAAAGTAACTGGGATTGGAGGATAGTAATGAAAAAACATTATAAACACTTAGGGATTGTGTGCTCAGTAGTAGCACTGGCCGTTGTGTGTGTACTTGCTGGAGCACAGGCCTCGTTCGCTGATCCTCAAGGTGGTGACTCCGATTCTGACAAAGTAGGTGGATGTAAGGACAGCGGTACCAACTGTACTAGCTGGGGGATTACTTGGGTAAAACAACCTCTCGATGAATTTTTGGCCTCGGCCGAACGCGTTGGTTTGTCAGAAAAACAAAAGCAAGACATGATTGCCGCTTGTGCAGGCATGGCGGATCCCTACGTAATTAGGCAAGCATACGTCGACTTCGCCAATGGTGGCAAAATCCAATTCGATAGCGTGAGTGGCTTGATTGCTAATGATGTAGCCGACCGTAACAATGCGATTTACGTTGATCCGTCGACGATTCCCGGCGGTCTGACCGTTGCCGAAGCTCAAGCACTATTTGAATATGCTCTCAGCATCGGCGTTGATATGGAGTATGCATGGGAAAAGATGGCTATCTTCTCCTTTGACGAAGCTTGGATGAGTTGTGGTACAAACGCAGCGTGCATATCACAGCTACTACAAACTAAAGAAGAAGAGGCTAAGAAAAATGGCGATGGTCCTGGCGCAATGCCATATTTTCAATCTAAGACGATAATTGACGTTGGTGACGGCATCCCTGAAGGCCCACAAGATTCTGGGTGGGATGGCCACGTGACGGTTGAATTCAGTACCGATGAATCAGATGTTGCCGTGAGTTTTAATCATACCTTGCAATATGTACCAAATGGGTTTTCGATTGGTAATGGTAAGTTTACGACTAAGGGTACTGCCGGCAACGACGATAAAAGTAATACCAATATCGCGGACGTGGTGGACACCGTGAACAACTTTACGCCATATACTATCACAACTGGTGGTGGAGGTAACTCTAATAGGTATACAGACAGTGGTGGTTCGACTGATTATTCTGGTGGCACAGAGTGGGTGCATCTAGAACCCGGCGAAACTAAGACCGTCTGTAGCTACATCAACTATAACCGCAAGTTTGCCAATATGAAAAGCAAGACTCATGTCTATGTCGCAGATAATCCGGCTACGACTACCGATGAGTCAGAGTCCCACCTGGACTGGTATTTAGCAAATTATTCTGGCTCTGGTAGTTCTGGTGCTTGCGCTACGATTACGCGCCCGTCTGACCCAGGAGGCACACCACAAAATCCAAACCCTGGCGCTGGCAATCCTAGTGGTGTTCCAAACTCCAATATTATGTATGCTGGCGAATCCACAACTTTACAATGGGATATTAATGCCCCAACATATGAAGTGCGTCGCCTGATGGAGCGTCAAATTACGGCGCACCTAGTGGATGTGCTTCCGGGAAACGAGGGTCGATTCTTCAATAGCTCTTCACGTTCAGCAAATGATCCTTATGGACATTATTCTGGGCGCAACATCGTGGCACGTCATAACTTTGGAGAAGAAGGCGCAAATCTAAATAATAGCCCTGACACTTATAGCAAGGCCTTTGGGGTAGTGGTGCCAGATTACGTTGGATATAAATATTGCCACTCGGGCGGATATCGTTATGAATCATGGTATAGCATTAATGGTAATTGGAAACATGACACTCGTATGGATAAACCTTGGCGAAACTACTGGTATGTCTATAATGCCTCATGTCGCGTGATTGCAAAGAAGCCAACTGTGGCAATTTGGAATGGTAGCATTTTATCGGCTGGCGGTGTAACTACGGCCTCATCAACACGCTATGATAATGCCGTGATGGGTAATCGCATTGAGGGCGGTGGGTCACGCACACTTTACGGTGCTTGGACGGAATATCTAGCCGCAATTGGGCGCAATGTAAACTATTTTGCTTCTGGCTCAAGTTTGGCGATTGGTTCTAAGACTTTGGCGCCACCCAAGAGTAGCCCGCTTGATACTAGTAACTCTAGCCTGACGATTGCTAATAAAAATCGTTTAGGTAGCTCGGGCATTGTTAATAACTCGACTTACCGCACACGCCTTACGACTTTCCTTGAGAACCAAGCGGTGCACCCCGGTGGTAATACTCTTGGCGCCATGACTAATGTCGCAAATACGCAGATTCTAAGTTATGACGGTGACCTCAAAATCACCGGCAATATCACAACTCAGCCTGGTGACTATACCAATATCTATAATATTCCGCAGGTCGTAATCTTTGTCCATGGGAACTTGGAGATTGCGAGCGATGTCACACGGATTGATGCCTGGCTGATTGTGGATGGTAAAATCAATACCTGTAGTGAATTTACATCTGGTTCAACTGAATCTGATGCGGTGGCACGTCTGCGTGATAATTACTGCACCAAGCAACTCGCATTCAATGGCCCAGTAATGGCAAGCGGTCTCACACTTAATCGCTCGTTTGGTTCAGATCATCTGGTTACTCGCACAGGTACGTTTGGAGCGGCTTCAACCAAGTGGAATACTGGTGAAGTCTTCAACCTACGCATGGATAGTTATTTGTGGGCCTACGCTCAAGCGGGGCGTTACGCTTCGAGCTATACCGAAAGCTACACCCGCGAACTAGCGCCACGCTACTAATCATAACCTTTGAGGCGCAAAGCCTGCTCGGCGGCTTCCGCATAGTCAAAAAGTTGTGTTATCATACCAACAACATAGACTTGCGGTTGCCGCCAAAGGTTCTTCCAATCACATCCTTTAAGTTTGAGATTATTATGTAGCTGCTTGGCTTCGCGTGTCAATAGCGGGATAAAAGTTAATGCTACCGTGATACTAAGCGCCAGCCCTTCAGTATCTACATGCAAAATTCGGAACGGAGTACAAAGTGCGGCGATTCCTTGTGCGAATTCACGCGGGCTGAGCAAATGGGAAATAATATATGTTGCCTCAATGGCAAGCCCCAGCCGGCAACCCACTAGTAGGGCTTGGTGCCAGTCCGCAAACAAAAGATTGCATCCTACCACAAAGAGTACAAAGCCGCAGTTCTTGATAAAAAACTTTAGCACTGTACGCCAACAGCTAATAGGCAAAAGAATAATGATTATAACTTCTAACACTGCAAGTAAACTAAGCATCCAAAAGTCATTAATCCAGAATAACCAGATATCATAGATTATAAAACCCAGGATTGAGAGCGCGCTTTTCATAATTGTTCTCGCAAATCGTGGAGATTATCTGCTTTGAGCTTTTTGGCCACTTGAAGCAACATTGGCACTTCAAGCCCGTGCTGAGTTAGAAATTTGGAATCCCGGATTATTTCAGCAGGTGTCGAAATAATCATTTTACCATCATCTAGAATCAATACTCTATCGGCTAATAAAATCTCATCCAGTAAATTCGTCATCATAACAATACCGATTCCTTGTTTTTTGAGCTCTTCTAAAATCCGATAAACTGCTCGCCGACTAGGCAAATCCAACATCGAAGTCGCTTCGTCCAAGATTAGATATTCTGGCTGTAAGGCTAACGCACTAGCGATGGCTAGACGCTGTTTCTGCCCGCCGGAAAGCTCACGGGGGTTAGCATCAAGTTTGTCGCTCAGCCCCACTTGCGCGAGGACTTGCTGGATGATTTTGTGCCGCTCAGCTTGGATTTTTTGTTCACGTTCACGCCGACGCTTAGGTAAGTCAGCAATTTCCGGCAAATTCAGATTTCGCAAAGCGAAGCCAATTTCATCTTCCACTTTGCCAAATAAAATCTGATGATTAGGATTCTGTAAAACTAGGCCCGCCTTTTGGCGCAATTCCCGTACAGACGTAGAGTACTTCAGTTCTAAATCGTCTAGCCAAACCTTTCCTTGAAAGTCTAGCTTAAGCCCGGCCAAGACTTGTGCCAAGGTAGTTTTACCGCTACCGTTTTGCCCAATGACAACTGTGGTCTCGCCAGAAGCAATCCCTAAATCTGCTTGCGCTAGAACCGGACGCCCAGAATAGCCACAACTAAATTGTTCTAGCTTAATCATACTTAACATCCATCAAGTAATTGATGCGCTCACCAAAAATTTTTACCACCGCTACTATTGTTGCGAACATTATTGGAGCCATGATTAATTGCTTGATAATCCGCACCGGCACCACAATTTTACTGGCGTCGCCTACCGTCATTAGTACCCAAACGGTGTTCAGTCCACCATTAAGTACGCCCGTAATCAGCAAAATACAAATTATCAAGCGCAAGATAAATTTTTTATCCAAATGGACGCCACTTGGACGATATAGGCAGATCCCAGCCACAAGCCCCATCAAAAACGCGGTCAGAGTGTAGCCAAAGAAAAACTCTCCCGACGGGAACAATACCGCGCCAATCAAATCTGCCACTGTGGCTACAAAAGTAGCGCCCGGCCATCCCAGCATCGTGCCAGCCAGCATCACTGGTACAAACATAAAATTCACCTGCAAAATTGGCGTGCGAAACGACAAAAAACGTTGCAAAACGATTGTGGTCGCAATCAAAATCGCAATTAAAATTACTCTACGCGCCCGTGACATACGTGGCGCAGGGTGGTTGGTCATAAAAACTCCTTCCCCGCTTACGAGGTCGGCAAAAAGCTCTCCATCATAGCGGAATGCGAGCCAGAATCAGCGGTTTCCCCTTGCCTTGCGGGCAACTTCCCGTCCCACAAGTCTTAACTATTTTGGCTCTACTCTATTAGTTGATAATAAGATGATTATAGCACGTTTTGCGAAACAAAATCCATTACATCCTGCCACACTTCCTGCTTCCCTTTTTCGTTCAAAATCTCGTGGCGCATGCCAGGATAAAGTTTGCTTGTGACGTTCTGATAGCCACGCTGGCGCATAAAATTCACCGCTTTTTTAAAATCTTTATGACTAATCAAACAAGGGTCATCAGCGCCAGAAATAAAGAAAATCGGCGCCTCAGGATTAGCCATCACCCAACCTTTCTTGCTATAAGCACGTTGCGCCAAACCAAATAGAGTTTCAAACCCGTTCAAAGTAAAAACGAAACCATCGCGCGGATCAGCGTCATACGCTGCTACCACTGCGGGGTCACTCACAACCCAGGAATTCAACGTGGGATAATGCCTACTCATATCGATGGCTTGACCGTTTTTGCGGGCCAGTTTGGCTGATTTCTGATTATAGCCGCCAAAAGCAAGCTGGTTTACGAATTTACTCCGATGCTTGGCGCCGCGGAAGATTTGCAAGAACCGTACAACCATTTTACCTAAGCCAGCACCTACGCGTTTGCTGGGCGAACCACAAACAATTAGCCCATTTACAGCTACATCATACTTTTGCATATAACAACGCACCACCAGTGACCCCATGCTGTGGCCAAAAAGTGTTAACGGCAATCCTGAGAAGCGCTCCTTGATATATTCTGTCACCTGATATACGTCGTCAATAATTCCATTAATACCATCCGGGCCAAAATAACCCCAATCTTTTTCCGACTGCACACTAGCACCATGGCCACGATGGTCATGAATAATCACCACAAAGCCCTGCTCGGCACAATAGTCCATAAAATCATGATAGCGTTCGCGGTGCTCCGCCATACCGTGCACCAGCTGCAAAATCCCGCGCGGTTTTCCCGCCGGAATTCGCAGACTCACACCCAGATCCAAATTATCATGTTGACTTTTGATGGTAAATTCTTCACGTTGCATAAACATATTATAGCATGTATAATATAAGGGTTATTATGTATTCTACAACTACTTTGTCCAAAAATACCAAGCTCACAGGTAAGCTTGTAGGGACACACCAGCAAATCGACCGAGCTGCGCGCAAAGTATTAGCTAAGCATCTACCTCTTGGCAAATATTTCCCTAGCATTAAGGAAATTCGACACTTTTCTGGAGCGTTGGGCCCAGACGGGCTCAAGCGTAAAAGCCCGGATGAGGATGACCCCTCGCACATGTTTGACGGCGAGAATGGCGCCCAGCTAGTGCAACAGATTATGGATCATCATTATAATTTGGTACAGGCACTGAAAAAACGTAATGATGTGCGGGCAGCGTTTGAGGCGGCATGGCTAGCGCACAAGGTGACAGATGCCCTCACGCCAGCACACCATTTTCCGCTATCTGAGGCCAAAGAGGAGCTAATGTCCAATAAGGAGTTTGTAAAGATTTTTGGCGAGCCGATTAAGGGGATTATGCATGGACGGAGCATGGTAGAAACCGCACGCAATAACTGGCTATACTGGGGTGCGGGCGGGTATTTTTCCAAGCATTTAGCCTATGAATACGGTGTAGTGGTGATTGCTGCAATGCTGCCAGAACGACAGATTATGCCAGTGGTAGGTAAGGCGGAGTTCCAGTATGTGGACGCCAAGCGCACGTTGTTTGATTCGCTCGCGCGTATTCAGCCAGCCAAGATTTATGATAATTTTCGCAAGAATGGTTGGACGACAGACTTGGCACTCGAAACTAAAAACCTGGTTTTGCCTGAGATTGTGCGGGCGGTGGCGCTGATCTGGTATTCTGCCGCCGAGGAAGCTTATGGTTTGCATCGCCAAAAGTCTCCAAAACCGCAAAAAGGAGCAAAAAGTGCTCGGAAAAAATGATTTAAGAGTGTTAGCAGGACGGTTTAAGGGGGTGAAGCTACAGTCGCCTCGGTCAAAGCTGACGCACCCCATGGGTTCACGCGAGAAATTAGCGCTATTTAATATGCTCCAACCCTATCTGGAGGGTTCTCGGGTGCTGGATATTTATGCCGGTTCGGGGGCGCTAGGGATTGAGGCGCTGAGCCGTGGCGCTAGGAGCGCGTTTTTCGTGGAAAAATCGGCTAAAATTGTCAGAATTATTTGCCAAAATTTGCAGCAAATCGCCGAGAAAGGCCATTTAGAGGCGATTCTGGAGGCTTTACCTCCAGAGAGCCGTGGCACTGCGACTAATCAAAATCCGGCCAATTTGCCCGAAAATGCGATTTTTTACAATGTTTTTATATCTAGTGCAAGGGATTTTGTCGAAAACTCGGCCCTAGAAGGCGTTTTTGACGTGATTTTAGCTGACCCACCGTATGACAGCTTTGAGAAGACCGAAGTGATAAATTTGTCCAAATTATTGCGAAATGGGGGAATTTTGGCGCTATCCTTCCCTTATGCGCAAGGTGTACCGGAGTTTGACGATATGGAGCTTCTGACGGCACGTAAATATGCCACGGCTGGGATTGCGATTTATCGGAAAATCTAAAAAATTATGATATAATTAGCCTATGCCCGTGTGGTGAAATTGGTATACACGTATGCCTTAGGAGCATATGCCGCAAGGCGTGCTGGTTCAAGTCCAGTCGCGGGCACCAGAGGATACAAAGATGGCTCATTTGAGTCATCTTTTGGTGGTAAACAAGAGTAAAGTGGGCTCAAATTATGCGTTCCAACTTTTTCAAACTCCCCTGTGCTCAGATTAACCTTGATTCCGTGATGGAGAATCATCTGCTGCAGTTGCGGACGATTGGCGTTCTTAGCAGAAAAGCCGCCATCCCAGTAGACATCGAGTAGTTCGATGTCGTTCGTTTTACAGTAGTCGATGATAGCCTGTTTCTGCACGTCACGGTAGGCTCCGTCCACCTGTTCCTCAGTTGAGACACGGGTGTAGCCAATAGCGGTTTTGATGATGTGATTTGATACTAGTGTTTTATTCATTGCTTGATTTCTCCTCGGAGTTAATTAGATTCGTAAGTAATTCAGGGTTGGATGTGAGCGTTAGGGCTATTTCTCCAAGAGTAATACCAACTTTCCTGATGTAGTCGTCGAGGGTTTCGGCACCTTTGCCGAGGATTTTCCTCAATTCCTTGACGCTCATAAAAGGTGTCGCCAAACTAGGCGTAGAAGATTCCGAGGCGAAGCCAGTCGGAAGTGCGTTGGAGGTCATAAATCATTAGCCCTCCTCTCTGCGATGGCTACTTCGCCATCACTTAGAAAAGAAAAGGTGTCGTTCCGCCGCCAACGGAGTCGATTCCGACTTTTGCTCCTGCCCTTTCTACCTCTGTGAGGAGCACGGCTTATTCAATCAGGTGTCGTGACACTTTTTAGATGTCTCTAGCCTTATCATACCCTAAATGGAACGGAAGTCAATATGCATCACTAGACCTATGATGGAAAAATCCCAGAACCGCATTTGGTTCTGGGATTTAGTTTGTTGGCTTACCTACCTGGGCTTAGCAATCGTCATACGCTGATTTAAAATCCGGAGTGATTTTTGACGAGTTGAGATTCGCACTAAGATACTCCTGTGCCGCCAGCATACCGTAGAGCGAGCATTGCTCATCCTCGTCCAACTTCGCACCAGAGGTGCAGACATAGAGACGGATAAAATCTACCTCTGCTACCGAAATCGTGGCGTAAACTGAGCCGCTATGCATCGACCAGCCATTCTCCTCAATATAATAGCCAGATGCAGGACCAGGTTCGATTGGGCGGTTGAGGTTCTGCCATTGACGCATTTTTGATGCCCACGCCGTCTTCAGGGCAGAGTAGCCGTAGCAGTTGACCGGTTCAGTGTGTCCATCTTCACAGACATACTGAATCGTATGACTGCCTCTGGGGTCGATTTTGTAAACGAACTCCCTTTCGCAGACATCTTGTTCTTCACCATTCAGCCAAGTTTGATAATTGCTCATTCCGCCCAGCCACACATCTGCATCTTTACAGAGCGGCACCATCGTAATCCGAATGCAACCGTTATGACTATCACGGAAAGCCGGTATGGTTGCAGCCCTTTTCCTGACCGCTTTGACGATAGTTGAAGCAAGTTCCTGATAGGTAAAAATCTGTTTTTTCTCCATAAAATCACCTCCCTGATAGTTGGAGAGTCGAAATGTGCCCCTACGATGCAAATTTTGTAGGTCTATCTTCCCATTGTAGCACACATTGTTGAATTCGTCAATAGCAACAGAGGTCAGACTGGAATCTTTACCTTAAACCCCACAATCTCAGGCGACCGATAGTTCACCGATTGTCGATTCAGCCTCCTAGTATAACTTCGGTAGCCACTTCGGACGAGATGCTCAGTATACTTCCATTGTAGGTCAGTAGCCTCAACTACGGCTTTATGGAAGTCAGGGTATTTGTCGCACCAGCGATAGAAAGTGTCAGTAGAAATCATGCTCCACGGCACGCATCGGTCACGGTGTAGCCATCACGAATCAAGACTAGGATTCGCTCTGTGACTTCTGGGGTGAACTTCGATTTTCTACTCATATCCTCATCTTATCACGACTTTATAGTCTCGTATTTTCGCTCTCATAATACTAGAAAATCGATGGAGATTGTTAGACGGTTCAGAAAGCCTGATTCCGTCAGATTTGCCGTAATTGAGATTCTGGAATCACCAACATTTGATTTTGCTACTCCCAGACAAGTCAACAGAGGTCAGGAGCGTGATTCTACTGTGTCTGACCGTGCCAACATTGCTCCTGGATTCTCCGATACCAACCAGGAAAACTACGCTTGAATACCTCAACATTGCAGATGTGCTGAACATTGCGACCGTTCTCACACTTGAGATATTCCACTCTACCGATTACTGAGTTTACGCAAGGCAGATATGACTTGTCCTCAGTGATACTACCAAATCTCACAGGCAAGCCTTCATATAGCACCACCTCGCCCTGCTCTTTTTGTCCTCCAGAGCCATTTATTTGGCCTCTAGAGGCTTTTTCTTGGTTTTGTAGGTATTTATCAGATTTTCTCTCATAAACTCTAAATCCAGCCTTCCTGAATGTCTAATACAATACTAAGGCAGCGGTGGGTGCCGATCTTTCAGTTCAAAGTCGTCAACTGCTGATATTTCTTAATCCGGGCTGCCAATTCGGGATATTTTTTGAGCGCCTCTGGGTCTTTTGCAAAATTACCAGCATGATGGCTAGCCTGAGCCATCAAGGTCGTATCATTCAAGTTAGCCACTTGCAGATTTAGCTCACCATGCTGTTGCGAACCATAAATCTCGCCTGGACCACGGATCTTCAAATCTACCTCAGCCAGATGGAAGCCATCAGTAGATTTTTCCATTTCACGTAAACGTTTGGATGGGTGGCCTTCACCAGTGGTAAGCAAAAAACACTGCGCTGGCTGGTCGCCACGCCCCACCCGGCCGCGCAACTGATGTAGCTGCGCCAGGCCATAATTTTCCGCGTCCTGAATAATAATCATGTTGGCGTTCGGCACGTTCACCCCCACCTCCACCACCGTAGTCGAAACCAAAATCTGAATCCGATTAGCCGCAAAGCGCGCCATAACCGCGTCTTTCTCCTCGGGTTTCATTTTGCCATGAAGCATCTCTACCTTTACCTGTGGGAATAAATCCTGCAGCTTTTTTACTTGTTTCTTCACTGGAGTAGCACTACTGGTATTCTTCTCCTCGATCACCTGACAAATCCAATAAATTTGCTGTTTTTTGGCCAAAAGTTCGCGCATTTTGGGATAAAGTTCGTCGCGCTGCTCGGTTTCGGCGAGGATTTTGGTGGCAATTGGCTGGCGCCCAGGCGGTAACTCATTCAAAATTGACACATCAAGGTCGCCAAACAAGGTCAGTTGCAATGAACGCGGAATTGGAGTAGCGGTCATCGCCAAGAGGTGTGGCGCCAAGCCTTCAGGGGATTTGAGTAAGAGTTTTTGCCGCTGACCCACGCCAAAGCGATGTTGTTCGTCGATAATACAAAACGCTAGTGACTTAAATTGCGTGTCATCGGTAATCAGGGCATGCGTGCCAATAATTAGATCGATTTGACCAGCTTTAGTCGCATTCTTTAACATGCGCTTGTTTTTAGTGGCGCCAGTAAGCAGAGCGATGCGCGGTAGACAAATTTTCTTACCAAACTCCCGCAAAAAGGCCTTCTGGAGATTAGAAAACAGCTCCTGGAGGCCTTCAAAATGTTGGGTGGCTAGGATAGCGGTCGGCGCCAAAAGGGCCGTCTGGTGGCCATTTAGAGCGGTCTGAGCGGCTGCTAGCGCCGCAACAATTGTTTTTCCCGAGCCCACATCGCCCTGTAAAAGCCGGTTCATGGGGATATTTTTCTCCAAATCTTGCAAAATTTCCCAGGTGGCTCGGCGTTGCGCCCCCGTGAGGCCAAAAGGCAAATGTTTCACTAGTGCCTGCGTGAATTTGGCGTTGAATTTGAGCGGTTCCGCCTGAAGGCGCTGGTTTTCTTGTTTATTCAGTTTGGCAGCCAAAATTAGCTCAAAAAGCTCCTCGTAGGCCAAATAATCGCGGCCCTTTTCAGCATCATCGGTATTTTCTGGAAAATGGGAATTATAGAGGGCTTCCGCACGGACGCCTGGCTTTACAAACAGAGGTTTCCCTTCAGTAAATGGCAATAAATCTGGGATTTTCGCAAAATCTGGCCGCAAGTTTTCCAATAATTTATGGAATATTTGCGGTTTGATGGCACTTTTGGCCGAATAAATTGGCTGAAAATTCGCCGTTGTGCCATTATTTACGTCTTGTACCAACGTGGCCGAGGGCGAAGTTAGCTGATAGCGCCCACTTTTGAGCTCATATTTGCCGGTAAAATAGTATTCGCGCTTTTCGTCAAACTGTTTGGCACGATAAGGCTGGTTAAACCACACCGTGCGCACAACACCAGTTTCGTCACGAATCACACCCTGAGTGATGGTGAGACGCTTGCGACTGGTGCGCACAATGTGTAAGTCGCTAATTTTACCACGAATAATCACCTTGCCTGGGCGCAAATCCTCAATATTGACGGTAGTTCGATAGTTCTCATAAACGCGAGGCAAACAGTACAGCAAATCGCCCACGGTGCACAAATTGACGCGCTTGAGCAATTCTGCGGTTTTGGGTCCAACTCCCTTAACGTTCTCAATTCCCGCGGATAAGTCCATAGGATAATTATAGCACGACCAGACTAGCGGTTTTGCTTGCCACTATGCTCAGCACGCCATTTGGCAATTGCGCCATGGTTACCTGACATTAGCACCTCTGGCACCTTGAGCCCGCGGAAATCAGCCGGCTTGGTATATTGTGGGTATTCCAAGTTGTCCCCGTTTGAAAAGCTCTCAATCATGGCGGAAGTTTCCCCGCCCAAAACTCCAGGGAGCAGGCGCGCTACCGAATCGATAATAATTAGTGCTGGCAATTCCCCGCCGGTAAGAACGTAATTCCCCAGAGAAATCGGGTGATCCACGATGGTCAAAATTCGCTCGTCGTAACCTTCGTAGTGGGGGCAAAGAATGATGAAATGCCTCCTCTCGAGATTACTAACATTTGTTTCGAGAGACCCACTCGAGCACCCGTCTTCACGGGGCTCTCGTTCCTCGCGGTCAGCTGACCGCTCTTTTAGTCTCTCTTGACAAATACTAGTAATTTCGCCTGCGCCATCTTTCTCAACTCGGGCTAAGGAGCGTTTCTTGGCCATGTCGGCGAGATTTTCATCTTCAGCAGGAGTAGTGATGCCGGCAAACTGGCGAGCCAAAGTCTGGCTCCAAGTCACACCGACTGGAGTGGGCAAAATCACCTCCGCCTCGGGAGAATCCTTTTTGATGCTTTCGATCGCCGCGAATACTGGCTCACAGCGGAGCAACATCCCGTCGCCACCGCCATAAGGCGTATCATCCACGGATTTATGTGGTCCGAGGCCAAAATCGCGCAAATTCACATAATCAATCGCAATTATCCCCTGTTTTTGCGCCTTGAACAGCATAGAGCTGTCCAAATACGGCTGCAAAGCCTCTGGAAAAAGCGTGATGATGGTGAATTTGATTTTTGGCATAATTGCTGTTATTGTAACACAGATAGCAGTAAAAGTCAATCTAGTATAAGTATTTTATGGGCTTTTCTCCTCTACATGTCTAATACAGTACTAAGGCAGCGGAGGGAGAAACCGTAGTAGCGGTTATCCGGGCCATCGGACGGGCCGACACCCGTAGCACCAAAGTAGAGGTAGTAACCGCCCAGGCCAGCTGAACCCCAGATATTATCAGCCCCACGCGACGACCACCAGGCGCCGCTGATGCCAGCGACCCTAAAAGTACCAGCACTAATAAGATAAACAAGCCCGCTGCGCACGAGAAAGAAGTAATTTATCTTAATGATATATCATAAATTTCTCCACAATCCGTAGTTGGAGTTACTAATTTTGTTATTTTATTCAATTCTATTTTAAATATAGTATCTTTTGTGTTTAAATTTATTGATGCGCCTTTGTCTAACGACATGGGTATATTGGTTTTGATAAAAATATAATCTTCCCCAATTTCCTCAATAACAACCGAAAAACTCTCCTTGTTTTCTTCAATATGTTTTCCATCTTTAAGATAACTAATTTTTGAAGTTTTAACCACATATTTTTTATGTAAAATTATTTCGTACTCATGATTGATTGTATTGGGCTTATAATTCTTATCCCAACCTGACCAACTAGACTCTTCTATCAATAGTTTCATTTTTCTTCCTACTTAATTATCTAATTATAGCATTCTAATCACATAATTTGAATGTTTTTGATACACCTAGGTCTAGTTTGAAACATGGGTGGAGAAACAATTGTGGTGTATAAAAATGGCATTTTTATACACTTTACTTCGTGCGCAGCGGGTTCATAAATTTGCCTGGCATTAGTGGTGGTACTTATCGTGGTGCTGGCACATTTGGCGTATATTGGTCGTTGCGAGCAGATACATCAACTTCCAATGCTTATGGTCTTTTTATTACGATTGGAGACACACGCCCATCATATCTCCATGAACGAAGATACGGTTTCTCCCTCCGCTGCCTTAGTACTGTATTATACATGTAGAGAGAAGAATACACTATAATAGTCCTATATCCGCCCTAGGCAAAACAATATAGACAAAGATAGAAGGGGCTCCATGAGTGTCCACTGATTCTTTACGCCAAACATATTCAACTGGATTACGGCTGTACCATCTGGCTCAATAACCGCATCGCCATAGCGTAGTTCTTCTACCCTAGTGGCGTAATCATAAAAAGCATACACTACCCTCACTGTCTGCTTACGCGGCTTACTTACTTCCGTCATAAGATTATGCTCCCTTCATGAGGAGACATAGCACGATAACTCCTATGACAATAATTGCGAGTATGAACATAGCACCAATTCGTCGCAGCGAACATTCTGGCCGTTTTATCATAACAACCGGAATTTCTTCCAAGGCTAGTCCACTACTCGGCATAATAACTTTGCGCCCAGCTTTCCGACGCTTAGCCTGCTTACTGTGCCAGCGCTTAATCGTTGCAAGGTATTCATCGTAGTCTCGCGTATTCCTAATTGTTTTTACTACCGTCACACCTACGCCGAAGATTTTGCCGACCATACGATCGTCCTGTGCGCAACACCCTTGCTCGTCGCAATAATTTTTAATCGTTTGGTACCGCGCCGCGGTTACCTTATTATCCAGGCCCATGGTTTTACCTCCTAGCCACTTTGGCTCTGCCCTTTATCTTTTGCGGCCTTAGCCGCAAATACTACTTTTTATTCTTCTTACTTGGCCCGCGTCGGCTTATGCGACCACCCTTAGCACCGACAATCCGAGCCAATGCTGGGTTAGCGGCAAAACCGCCAGTATGCCCGTTCTGACCGCCCCTACGGCCAATGTCTCGGTAAAAATTCTTACCGTATTTTTTCTTATTAGTTTCGGCAGCTTTTTTGCCGCCTTCAAACGTTCCGCTCATTTTCATTTCTCCCACTACTATTTGCAAATATAATCTCGGTCATCACCATAGGCGGTGCCGTTCCAAGACCATTCGCAATTGTTTGCCGCGGCGTATTGCTCAAAACCAGTATCTCGTTGGCGTATTATCCAGATGCTGAACAGTAGCATACCAATTATGACCACAGCGCCGATTACGGCTACTCCTCTATCTTTTTCCTCTCTCATTTTTGTTTCCTCTCTTTTTTGTCAGCGCACCCAAGGCTCCATGAAACACAACTAATTATCCAAGGAGTTTTATGGCTAGTCGCGCCTGCCCAACGCCATGGAACCTTTAGTGCGCCGACAAAATTTGTTTATCTAATCACATAGTCCACCAAATTGTTAATCAGCTAAACCGGGGGTATCCGTAGTTGTTTGTTCTACGGAGCCTCTAAAGCTAACTACTTTTGAGACCCCGATTAAATAAAAAATCGAGCCATTTCTGACTCGATTTTAAAAACCAAAGATGAGCCCTTTCGGACTCATCTTTTCAAAAACTATCGTGTGTTTGCACGTCACGGATGATACAAAGATATTATTTTGCACCATATTTTACACAGTCACAACACGATTACTAAAATACAGTATATAGTGTTAGGGCAAATTTAGCCTCTATATTTTTGTAAATATAGAGGCTAAAAATATATCGAACTACTTCGTACGAATGGTGTAAGCGTCAATGATGGCTTTTCCGTCTAGTTTATATTGTCTTAGTAACTTTTGTACTTCCTTGGCATCTTTTGCAATACTTTCATCATTTGCAATACTTTTAGCAAAAGATCTAACAGCAACTTTGAATTGTTCTAATCGTTCTTCTGTCATTATCCGCATACGAGGATCGGGAGAAGCTGCCGCATCAAATCTAGTCGCTCTATGTACAATTATAGGATAGCAACTATGGTTATTTCCCGCATACATATTTTCAAACCACTGTATTGAACTTAAGAGTTGTGAACAATCAGACTTAGAAATTTCCGCTATATCTGGTTTTACTCCACTTTTACATTCGATAATAAAATAGGTCAAATCACCAATAGCCCATAGATTGTCTGGTCCTTTCTTATTTTCTTTTTCTGGACGTGATGAGTGTATTCCAATAACAGCTGCAATTTCATTAATAGCTCTCTCGAAAGAGTCAGCAGAATTGTCGGCAAAAATTAAATCATCCAAAATGGAGTTGACATGTATAATATAACCATTTAAATTACTGACATTATTAGCAATAAATTTGACCACATTTGTTCCTTGCTCACCAGAAAAACAATTTAATTTGTTTGGGCGAATACCGTTTATCGGCTTTAATATGGATGGGTTAAAATTTTGTCCAGATAAAAGAATCTCTTGCGCCTCAGCCGGGTCAACAAAATTCTTGTATTCAGCCATCTGTTGCATAAGTAATCCTTTTGATTTGTTATCAAGAGTTGTATTCGTGTTTTTCTCATCTTCCAGGACGCGGAAAGCTTCATCATATCGTCCCATACATGCCTTTTCAAAGGCATTACGAGCAGCGACTACCATGCTGTCAATATTGACATTTTTTTCATACTCTACGGAAGACAGAATGGCTCTGCTCGCAGCTGTCCACTCGGGATCACGCCTTATAACATAATCAGCAAGTTCAAATACTTCTTGAATATTAGGGCAATCATTACTCTCCATTAGTTGTGACCATAATCGCTTGGAAATATTAAATTGCGCCAAAGTTGCTTTGCTGAAAAATTGCTCACCGCTTTGATTAACTAGTACATCGGCCAATTTATTACCCATTAATACGACTATACAATAATCATTATTTGAACGTACACCTCGCCCCATACCTTGTTCGATCTTTTGAACAAGTTCTCTACATATTCTTTTATCACCAGGGTTAATATTATGTACTGCAATGTCATACTCCCTTTGCATAGCTGGTAATCCATCAATAACAAGAAAGCGACAAGCATCTTCTGGCAAATCAACACCGTCATATTTGTTTACAAGAATGGTTAGCCCTTTGAAGGAGCCGCTTTTCAGCAATGCTATACCTGTCTCGACATTTTTATCGCGTGCCGACAAAATCTGCATAGGCACCCGTCCATCTAAATCCTGCCAGAAATTTAAACGTTCGAATGAAGGTACGATTACTACAACATTGTGTTCAGTAGCGATTTCTGCAAGTTTATCTTTAATATCATTATCATCAAGAGATGCGTTTAAATGTTTAGGAAATAGGACAAGTCTTTCCCCTATATCATTTGCTTTTTCAGGCGTAATAATGTCTGATATGTCATCCTTCCGAAGTCCCATTGCTGAAACAAACACACTATCGTCCGATAATGTAGCACTCATAAATATCCGTCGTGTTGCATCTTCAAAACTCGAGATTTTAGAAATAGGTATGCTTTTAGGAGTAATTTCAATGCCATGTGTAGTAAGGACACAATTGCATGTTTTCCAATTGTCTGTAAGCAACGGAAGATTGAATGCTTTTATTTTTTCAATTTCTTTATCAGAAATGTCGGGATTTAGCAGTAAACGGCGAATCTGTTCGCATTCCTTTTGCCAAATCCAAAATGGAATCAGTGCATTACTACTATTGTCTTGCTTTTCTATAATATTATAAAATGTTTGACTATCTTTCAACTCTTGATACTGCCCTAAAAGTTGAGTAATCTGCAAGTATGTAGAACTATCTGATTTGATTTTTACAGCATATTGTTGTTCAATTACATTCATACAGGCATGAACATCGTCGATAATAATGCTGCCAATTTTTATGTTACTGCCACTTTTGCGCAAGCCAAATACACTTTTACCATTTACGAGTTTGTGTATATTAGTGACAAAAACAGCTTTTTTATTCAAAAAGAAGTAGTCTTCTTCCCCTTTCTTAACGCAGTTTCCAGACATATCATATTCATCATAAGCTACTCGCATGCCAAGTTTTTGAGCCTCTAAACATACTTGCGAAACTAAATAATTGTCTGGTACAACATAGACGGCGGGACCTTTGTCTTCATTTAAGCAACTTTGAAGAATAGTTAGCCCCACAGTAGTTTTTCCGCTGCCAGTGTTCATTTTGATGATAAGATTTTTCTCATCCTTCCGGCAAAACCACTGTTTCCAAACTTCTGCCTGGACATCGCGAGGATACCCATAATCCTTATCCTTATTTGGGAGAGCCATGAATATATCACGTGGTTCAATGGGTATGTGGGTTGAAGATGATATCAATTTAGAAAAATTAATCGCCATATTATTCACCTCTAATGTGATGTTTTATCCTGAATTATTTTAAGTAGTTCAATTAATGTAATTATATAATAAATTCACATTTTAGAATAGCTTAAATGATACAATCTTTATAAAAAACTGATATAACTACTTACACGAAGTAAAGAATAGCTACCCATATGGAACAAAGGATAGATGTCAGCATGTATCCTTTATCTTGAATGTGAAATTGGGAAAAGCCCACAGAAATTCTGCAGGCTTTTAACTATTTCTTATAATGTACTTAATCGGTGTCTTTACTTTCCGCTATTCCCGTAGGGCAGCAATACTGATATATCCATGCTATCATGGAACCGAAAAATAAGTGTTTTATCCGGAGATACTGTTACCGTATCGGCAATGGCATTCCAAATATCCGGGCTGAACTTCTCCAGTCTGTCCTCACACTGTTTCAG
>ERZ777305.419-NODE-419-length-69913-cov-10.887128_pt1 | contig 69913 bp, 54 predicted proteins | sample MGYA00374965_ERZ777305 | MGnify/ENA primary metagenome ERZ777305 (study PRJEB29328, sample SAMD00013331) | mouse gut metagenome | study: EMG produced TPA metagenomics assembly of the Metagenome analysis of fecal microbiota from mouse which was promoted...
GCGGGTAAGGGAGGATGTGCTCTTTATTTTAGTTTAAATGAAAGAGCCGTGAAAACTTCGCAGTCGTTCACTCGGAAGATGCAGCAGTCGCGGATTTTGCGGCACTCGCCGGAGGAAAGTATCTTTACGTTCCTCCAGCCTCCGTAAAAATTGTATCGTAGAGAGATACAATTTCGGAGTTCGAGGATAGAGCCGTCGGATTTCCATACGGAAATATCGACAGGGTCGCCGGAGTTGAGCATCGTGCGAGCGGTAGATATGTGTATCAAGCGAGCCATCAGGAGAAAGTGGGATTGTATTTTTCTTTGAAAATGCCGGGCGATTCGGGAACGGCGACCTTTGGGCGGTTCTGGGCAAATCGCCAAGTGAACTTAACCGAGTTGAGCTTTTCGTCGGTGTCGGAAAGCTCCGAGGTAAAATCGGTTATGATAATCGGAATGAGAGCGTCGAAGTCGGTATCATAGAGGGCGACATCGGGCCCGTTTGGAATACGCACCGATGTGGAGGTCAGCATTTGCTCGACCTGCAAGCACTCGTCGGAGGTCAGAGCCGGGTCGATGAAGAAGGTCGCAGACCGCTCGCCGCAGCGCACGGTGACGGATTGGAGCGTGAGCGATTCAATCTTTTTAGCGGAGATAATCTTCTGCCGAATGTCGGAAAGATATATCAGCTCCGACATAATGCCGTTGATGTGGGCTATCTGACCGTTGCCGGATTTGACATACTGATATGTGTCGCGCTGCCCCTTGTCGTTTACAAAGGTTAAACGGCTGAACATACAAACAATAGTGTTGTCACCTTTGGAAAGTGGTTTGGGCTTCTTACGAACACTACGGGTATCTGCCGGAACTGCATCATATATTTCGGGATAATCTTTATAAGCGCATGTAGGCCAAAATCGTGTTGTACAGAAAATTACAAATCCCTGCCGACATCACAACCAATACATGTCATAACTCAGCATATCATATACCGGAATAAGGTTACAGCCGAAGCCAGTGTCAGCAGCAGCAACATGTACCTTTCACGCCGGGTGAAAACCGGCTGCGCTGCCCCGCAGGCACTTCGGCGAGCCTTTATATAGAAGCCTGTGCCGGCAAGATAAAATACAGAGGTCATAAACATATCGACCGGGCTGCCGGCGTAGGCCATCCACAGACAGAAGATGATGGCGATCACTGCCACTAACCGGGTTCGGAAAGTGTCGGCCTTTTTAAGCATGAACAGCCCCGTGAACAGGTAGCAGGGTATAATCATCAGTCCGGTTATGTGCAGGGCGGTAAGGTACACGTCGTCGGCCATTACCACCAGCAACAGAAATAGCTCCATTACTATGCTTGATGCGAGGAGGCCGAATGTAGGCATGCCTTTTTTGTTTGTGGTTTTGAATTTAGGCGGCAATATGCCCACTAAAGCAGCCTCGTAGGGCACTTGCGCCACCACCAGTGTCCATGCCACCCAGCCGCCGAGAAGCGACACTATCACAGCGCATATCACAAACCAGTATGCCCATGCTCCGCATTCGGCATTGAGAATATAGGCAATCGACGGACTGGGCAGTTCTGATAATTCCCACCTGCCGAGCAGCCCGAAGCATAGCAGCGATATGGCCATATACAGCACCAGTGATATTACAAAACCCGCTATCCCCGATTTGCCCACATCCGACGCTTTCCTGGCTCTGGCCGACATCATTACCGCTCCTTCAACTCCGAAAAAGCAGAACAGTGTCACCATCATGGTGGATTTTATCTGCATGCCTGCTGTGCCGAGGTCGGCGGCGGCGGCAGGCATGCAGCTCCGGTCGAATACACTGATATCGAACAGCAGCACAAAGGCCATGATGATGAATAAGAGCATCACCACCTTGACTGCCGCAAGAACCGTATTGACAATTCCTGCCGTACGTATCCCCTTGGCCACTATATAATACATCAGCCATATCAGCGCCGAACAGAACAGCACCGTAGGCCAGCCATGCCTGAGCAGAAAGGGGAAAAAAGCGCCGAAAGCATCATTGAGCATCACGCCATAGGCCACATTCGAAAAGGCTGTACACAACCAGTAGCCCCAGGCGATATTGAATCCGACATAGTTGCCGAATCCTGCCTGAGCATACTGGTATATTCCGGCATTGTACTGAGGGTATTTGTCGCTAAGCCATTTGAACGCCATCACAAGTGGCAGTATACCTGCCGCAGTTATTATCCATGCCCAGAAAACCGCTTGCGGCGATGCCTGCGCGGCCATATTCTGAGGCAGGTTGTATATGCCTACACCTACCATAAGGCCGAACACAAGCGCCGTAAGGCCCCAGAATCCAAGTTTTCCTGTTGTAAGCATTATGTTTCGTTATTTTTTGACTGCATTTAATAACACTGCAGCCGCCGGAGCTGTTCACTGCTGTCGGGCGGCCTGACAAAAAAATCGAGGCGTGCCATAACAGACACGCCTCGAATTTATAGGGATATTATTGTTTCGTTTACTTGTTGTTCATGTCTTCGACAATGCCAACTTCAGGGTCTACACCCCACTGCTGCTGGGCCAGACGGCGATAATTGTTGTAGCGCCACTGGGCGTTTGCCTTGGCTGCGGCAAAGAGTTCGGCAGCTTCTTCGGGGTACTGCTTCTTGACGGTAGCGTAGCGTACCTCGCCCATAAGGAAGTCTTCGAACTTGTCCCACTGGGGTTCCTTGCTGTCGAGAGAGAAGGGGTTCTTGCCTTCTTCTTCGAGAGCGGGATTGTAGCGCCACAGATGCCAGTAGCCGCATTCAACAGCCTTGGCTTCTTCCTGCTGGCTCTTGCCCATGCCCGACTTGAGGCCGTGGTTGATACAGGGCGAGTAAGCGATTACAATCGACGGGCCGTCGTATGCTTCTGCCTCGCGGATTGCCTTGAGGGTCTGAGCCTGGTCGGCGCCCATTGCAATCTGAGCCACGTATACATAGCCGTAGGTCGAAGCAATCAGACCGAGGTCTTTCTTGCGAATACGCTTGCCGCTGGCGGCGAACTTGGCGATAGCTCCCACGGGGGTTGCCTTGGAGGCCTGGCCGCCGGTGTTGGAGTATACTTCGGTGTCGACTACGAGCACGTTGACGTTCTTGCCGCTGGCGAGTACGTGGTCCAGACCGCCGAAGCCGATGTCGTAAGCGGCACCGTCGCCGGTGATAATCCACTGCGAGCGTGCTACCAGGAAGCCTTTGTGCTCGAGTATTGCCTTGCAGATGTCGCAACCGCATGCTTCGCACAGGGGCACGAGTTTATCTGCCACCTCGCGGGTTACTGCTGCACTGTGACAGTTGTCGAGCCACTGCTGAGCGAGTGCCTTGATTTCGTCGGAGCACTGGCCGCAGCCGAGGGCAGCCTTCATCAGGTCGTGTATGCGCTGGTGCATTTTTTCGGTGGCAATGGTCATGCCGAGGCCGAATTCAGCAAAGTCTTCGAAGAGCGAGTTGCCCCATGCCGGACCGTGGCCGGCGGCGTTGGTGGTATAGGGAGTCGAGGGAACCGAACCCGAATAGATACTTGAGCAACCGGTGGCGTTGGCTACCATTTCGTGGTCGCCGAACAACTGGCTGATAAGTTTTACGTAGGGAGTTTCGCCGCAACCCGAGCAAGCGCCGGAGAATTCGAACAGCGGAGTTGCGAACTGGCTGTTCTTCACATTCTGCTGAATGTCTACCAGATGCTGTTTCGAAGCTACTTCCTTTACACAGAAATCCCATTCGGGCTGTTTGTCGAGCTGAGTTTCCAGAGGCTTCATCTGAAGTGCCTTCACGCCCTTCTTGCCCGGGCAGACGTCAACGCAGTTGCCGCAGCCAAGACAGTCGAGTACGTCGACAGACTGAATAAAGCGCATACCTGTGAATGTCTTGCCGATAGCGGGCAGAGTCCGGTCTTGGGACATTGGAGCCTTTGCCATTTCGTCGGCGTCGAGTACGAACGGACGGATAGCGGCGTGGGGGCATACATAGGCACACTTGTTACACTGGATACAGTTTTCTTCGAACCATTCGGGCACGAAAGCTGCCACTCCGCGTTTTTCGTATGCTGCGGTACCCTGCTGCCAGGTTCCGTCGGGAATTGCCTCGAAGTCGCTTACTTTGAGCAGGTCGCCGTCCTGTGCATTGATGGGGAAAACGAGTTTGTTTACAAATTCGGGCGCGTTGTTAGACTTGGCCTCGTCATCGGGCAGCTGAGCCCATGCGGGGTCAACGGCAAGCTGCTTGTACTCGCCGCCGCGATCTACTGCCGCGAAGTTCTTGTCCACTACATCCTGGCCCTTCTTGCCATAGCTCTTTACGATGAATTTCTTCATCTGCTCTACAGCGAGTTCAACGGGAATAACCTCGGTGATGCGGAAGAATGCGCTCTGGAGGATGGTGTTGGTGCGGTTGCCCAGACCGATTTCCTGAGCTATCTTGGTGGCGTTGATGTAGTAAACGCTGATGTTGTGCTGTGCGAAATAGCGCTTAACCTTGTTGGGGAGGTTCTTGGCCAGTTCGTCGCCTTCCCAAATGGTGTTGAGCAGGAAGGTGCCGTTGTCGCGCAGACCGCGGGTAACGTCGTACATGTGCAGGTAGGCCTGTACATGGCATGCTACGAAGTTGGGGGTGTTCACCAGATAGGTCGAACGGATTGGACGGTCGCCGAAACGCAGGTGCGAGCAGGTGAAGCCGCCCGACTTCTTGGAGTCGTATGCGAAGTATGCCTGGCAATATTTGTCGGTGTTTTCTCCGATAATCTTTACCGAGTTCTTGTTGGCGCCTACGGTACCGTCGGCACCAAGGCCGAAGAACTTGGCCTCGTAAGTCGAGGGGTCGCCGAGAGCAACTTCTTCCTTGAGGGGAAGCGAGGTGAAGGTAACATCGTCGACGATGCCTACGGTGAAGTGGTCTTTGGGTTCGGGGAGGGCAAGGTTCTCGAACACGCCGATAATCATGGCGGGAGTTGTGTCCTTCGAAGCCAGGCCATAGCGTCCGCCTACAATCACGGGGGCGTCGGCTTTGCCGTAGTAGCATTCCTTAACGTCGAGATAGAGGGGCTCGGCGTTAGCGCCGGGTTCCTTGGTGCGGTCGAGCACTGCTATGCGCTTTGCTGTAGCGGGTACTGCGGCCAGGAAGTGCTTTGCCGAGAATGGACGGTAGAGGTGAACTGCCACCATACCTACCTTTTCGCCTTTAGCCACGAGCGAGTCGATGGCTTCCTGGGCGGACTGGGTCGCAGAACCCATCACTATGATTACACGCTCGGCATCGGGTGCGCCGTAGTAGTTGAACAGGTGATATTCGCGGCCTGTGATGGCGCTGATTTTGGCCATGTAGTCCTCAACGATATCGGGTACAGCCTCATAGTGCTTGTTGCAGGCCTCGCGGTGCTGGAAGAAAACGTCGCTGTTCTCGGCCATGCCGCGTGCCACGGGCTTGTCGGGGGTAAGGGCGCGGTTGCGGAATTCAGCCAGGGCCTGACGGTCGAGCAGCGGCTCGAGGTCTTCCTGCTCGAGGGTTTCTATTTTCTGGATTTCGTGCGAAGTACGGAATCCGTCGAAGAAGTTAACAAAGGGGATGCGCGATTTGATGGTCGCCAGATGTGCCACACCCGACAGGTCCATTACTTCCTGAACCGAACCTTCGGCCAGCATGGCGAAACCGGTCTGACGCACTGCCATAACATCCTGGTGGTCGCCGAAGATGCTCAGTGCGTGCGAGGCGATTGTACGTGCCGACACATGGAATACGGCAGGAAGCATCTCACCTGCAATCTTGTACATATTGGGAATCATAAGCAGGAGGCCCTGAGATGCTGTGTAGGTGGTGGTGAGGGCGCCTGCCTGAAGTGAACCGTGAACAGCGCCTGCCGCACCGCCTTCTGACTGCATCTCCTGAACCAATACGGTTTCTCCGAAAATGTTTTTACGACCTGCGGCTGCCCATTCATCGACATACTCCGCCATGGTCGACGAAGGTGTGATAGGATAGATGGCTGCAACCTCCGAGAACATGTAGCTCACATGGGCGGCTGCCTGGTTACCGTCACAAGTCAAGAATTTCTTTTCTTTACTCATAGTGTTTGGTATTTTATACGAAATCTGTTTTCGAAATTCGATTATGCAAAGTTACTTATTTTTTTGAAACTGTGCAAATTTTCTAAATTCTTCAAGGCTGCCGTTGAATGTATTGAGGTCGACAGCTCCCTTTATGCCGCGCACACTTCCACGGTGACTGTGCTGCCACAAGCGCCAGGGGCTGCCGGTGGGCGGATCGGTAAACGAACATATCCACAGTTCAAGGTCATCGAAACGGCGGTGCAGAAAGCGGGTGTAGCCGCTTTTGTTGGTGTATATTATTACCTGCAGCCCTTCGGCACGCAGGCGGTCGACCATCACTGCCAGACGGTCGATTATGTCGGCGGTGGTTACGTCGGGGGCGTTTTTCCATTCTTCCAGGTCGATTGCCACGGGCAGGTCGGGCCGACGGCCCTGAAGGCCTTCGAGGAAATTATATGCCTGGCGTAATCCGCTGACTTCAAAGCGGAAGAAGTGGTAGGCGCCTACACTGAGGCCGGCGGCGCGGGCGGCGTCGAAGTTGCGTGCGAAGCAGCTGTCCTGCCAGCGTCCGCCCTCGGTGGCTTTTATATAAACAAAGCTGACGGTGTCGGCGGCTACGGCGTTGAAGTCTATCTCGCCGTTGTGGTACGACACGTCGATGCCTTTGACCGGGTAGCGGTTGCGGTCGACGCTCACATGTGGCGGACGGCTGCTGCCGCTGTAGTAGCTCATCACGCCGAATATAAGCACTGCGGCGAGTGCCACCACGGCCATTCCTGTTATATTTACCACGCCTGATTTCATCAATGCAGTATTATGCCACTGATTATTTCCGCTCCGGCGGCACGGTTGAGCGCCTGTGTGAGCTGCGGCAGCGAGAACTGCAGTTCGGATTTAAGCGAAGCCGATATTATGAACACGTGCAGCTTGCCATCTTCGACGTACCGCCGTGCTGTCTGCGAGTTTATCCACGGTCCCACTACCTCGGACCACAGATAGCAGATGCGCTGCTCGTCGAAGGTACGGAGCTGGCCGGAGGCCTCGATTGCCTCGCGGATAATGCTGTCGACTCGTTTTGCCTCGGTCTTTTTCATTGCTGCGGGGTGAATGAGCCGTTGTCGGCGCGCCACGAGGCGGTGCCTGCGGGCAGCGGGTCGGCGGCAAGTTTGGTATCGGTTATGAATATCTGACCGAAGTCGCTGCGCGACACAACCTCCACTATACGGCTCACGCGCCCGGCGTCGAGCTTGTCGAAGAGGTCGTCGAGCAGCAGCAGTGGGGTCACGCCGGTGGCCTGGCGCAGGAAGTCGTACTGTGCCAGCCTCAGGGCTATGGTGTATGATTTTGCCTGGCCTTGCGAGGCAGTGCGCCTCAGTGGCAGGCCGTTGAGTGTCAGGTCGAGTTCATCGCGATGTGGTCCGGCCGATGTATGGTGCAGTATCGAGTCGCGTCGGCGGTTGTTATCCAGCAGCTGGTCGAGTGTGGTGCCGTCAGCCATTGCGCTGTGGTAGGCTATGGTCACTTCCTCGCCTCCTCTGCCTGTAATATCGGCATGGTAGCGGCTGAATATGCCGGCCAGTTCTTTGACGAATGCCACGCGGCGCTTCACTATGGTTTCGGCGGCCATGGCCATAGGCAGTTCGACGGCCTGATACAGCACGGGGTCGCTTATTTCGTTACGCAGCATGCTGTTGCGCTGCTCAAGCGCGTGATTATAGCGCAAAAGGGCGTCGAGATACAGAGGATCTGACTGGGATATCACCTGGTCGATGAAGCGTCGGCGGCACTCGGGGGCGCCTCCGGCGAGGTCCATATCTGCCGGCGAACTGAGCACCAGCGGAAACGCGCCTATATGCTGGCTTACTCGCTGGTAGGCTTTGTCGCCTCGGCGGAGGGTCTTGCGCCGTCCGCCGCCCAGACTCAGCGTGAGGGTTTCGGGGGTGTCGCGCCGCATATATTCGCCACGAAGCATACAGAACTGCTCGCCGTCGGTTATCAGCGAGCTGTCGGGCACTCCGGTGTACGACTTGGCGAAGCTGAGCATATACACGGCATCGAGCAGGTTGCTCTTGCCCATGCCGTTGTTGCCCACCAGGCAGTTTATCTTTGGCGAGAAGGTCAGCGAGGCCTCCCGGATATTCTTGAAGTTGGTTATGTTAAGCGCGTTCAGTAACATTATGCCGGAGTGTTTGCGATGTTGGCGCCCTGCATTTCCACAAGGCGCCTGTAGTGGCCGTCGAGGGCCATCAGTTGCTCATGGGTGCCCTGCTCTACGATCTCGCCTTCGTTCATCACGCATATAATGTCGGCTTCGCGTATAGTGCTGAGCCGATGTGCAATGACCAGTGTGGTGCGGTCGGCCATCAAGCGGTCGAGGGCCTGCTGCACCAGCTTCTCGCTCTGCGTGTCGAGTGCCGATGTGGCTTCGTCAAGAATCAGCAGTGGCGGATTTTTGAGTATTGCGCGGGCAATGCTGATACGCTGACGCTGTCCGCCGCTGAGCCGGCATCCGCGGTCGCCTATGTTTGTGCCGTAGCCTTCGGGGCTTTCCATTATAAAGTCGTGTGCGTTGGCAATGCGTGCGGCGCGCTCCACATCCTGCATGGTGGCTCCTTCCACGCCAAATGCTATATTGTTGAAGAAGCTGTCGTTAAAGAGTATAGCCTCCTGGTTTACATTGCCCATAAGCGAGCGCAGGCCGTGGACACTCAGGCGGCGGATATCGGTACCGTCGATGCTTACCGAGCCGCTGTCTACGTCGTAGAAGCGCGGTATCATGTCGGCAAGGGTACTCTTGCCGCTGCCCGACTGGCCCACCAGGGCCACGGTAGCTCCGGCCGGAATGGTAAGGCTGATATTTCGCAGCACCGGACGGGTGTCGTAGCTGAAGCTTACGTTTTTAAGTTCTATGCAGCGGTTGAGCAGCGGCAGGCGTGCGGGGCTGTCCGGGTCGGCAATGGGGTTGGGGGTGCCGAGAATCTTGTCGACACGTTCCATCGAGGCCAGGCCTTTCTGTATGGCGTACATGGCTTTGCTGAGTTCTTTTGCCGGATTTATAATGCTGTAGAACATTATCATATAATATATGAACGAGGCAGCTTTCATGCCGGAATAGCCGCCTAAAATCAGCGAGCCGCCGAACCACAGCACAATGGCAATGGCAGTTGTACCCAGCAGTTCGCTCATGGGGTGGGCCAAAGCCTGACGGCGCGCCACCTGGTTGCTGAGGCGGTAAAAGCGCTGATTCTCGTGGCAGAAGCGTTTCTGCACTTTGTCTTCGGCGTTGAAGGCCTTGATTATACGCAGGCCGCCCAGAGTTTCCTCGATGTTGCTCATAAGCACGCCCCACTGGTTCTGAGCCTCGAGCGATGTGCGCTTGAGGCGTTTGCCCACCTTGCCCATGGCCATACCGGCTATAGGCAGGAGTACCAGCACAAACAGTGTCAGCTGCCACGATATAGCTATCATAGCGCCCAGACAGCAGATTATCATCACGGGGTTTTTGAACATCATGTCGAGCGACGACATGATTGAGTTTTCGATTTCAGCCACGTCGCCGCTCATACGGGCCATTACATCGCCTTTGCGTTCGGCGGTAAAGAAGCCTATGGGCAGACGGGTTATCTTTTCATATACCCAGTTGCGCAGGTCGCGCACTATGCCGGAGCGAAGCGGAATTATGCAGTAGCTGCTCATGTAAGTGGCTCCGGTCTTGAGCATGGTCATCACCACCAGGGCCAGAGCCAGCCAGGCCAGTGTGGTGCTGGCGCCCTGAGTGCTTATCATCTGCTGGGTATAATAGTAGAAGTTGTTCACGGCCACATCCTTTATGGAGTTGCCGTCGCCCAGTGGCATGTATGTGTACACATCCTCCTTAATCTGGAACAGCATTTCCAGAATAGGTATTATAAGGGCGAAGGAGAAGAGGGTGAGAATGGCGGCCAGGATATTGAAAAATATGTTCAGCGCCAGATATTTTTTGTACGGAGGCACAAAGCGCCTCAATAGTCGGAACAGTTCTTTCATTCTTCTTCGTCGGGATGCTTAAGATAATATTGTTCGAGCATTGGAGCAATGTCGAAGTAATAACGCTGTGGGGTGGCGTCGTTTTTTTTGGCGGGCCGCCCGTCGAGTACGTCGAATGCAGGCTCCTCGAAGCTGTGCCCGGTCGACACTATGCCCGAGAGGTTAAGGAAGTCGTATTCATGGCGCGGATATACCACCACCCACGCGTTCTGCGCGTCTGCGCCGGTACCGCTTTTGGCTATTACTTTGAGTATGTGGTTGAGTTTATACTGCCAGATTTTGGAGAGGTCGTACTTGCCGTTGAGTTCGTAGACGTAAATCAGGTTTGTGAGCTGCTGCAGGTCTACCGGATTGTCGAGTATCGCCACTCTTGCATAGTCAAGAATCTTGTTGCGGTCGCTGCGGTTCTTCTCGGGCTTTGCGTAGATGGTGGCCAGCGCCTCGAGCTCGCCCGGATGCACAGGCTTGCGATAGGGGTCGTAGTCTTCCTGAAACAGTGTGCCGTAGTAAAAATACTGGAAGTCGACACTGCTCATGGCGGTGTCGTTGGCAAGGAAGCGTTTGAGCAGCTTCGGATAGTAGTACGGCGATGCGGGATCGCACGAGGCATTGCGTATGGAGTCAAGCGCCGGACGCCCCAAAACGGTCTTTGCCGCACCGTCTGTGGCCCCGCTTACCGGCATCGAAAAAAATATTAAAGAAAGTAAAGCGAGTATAACGGATTGTATAAATTTCATTGAATTGTACTTTAGAGAGGGGAAAATCGGGCCTTCCGGCCCCCGGAAGTGCCCGTTTGGCATACTTCTGCCACAAATTTACAAAAAAAATACCGCATGGGCAAATTCAGCATATACCGTAAACAGGCAGCTCTTTGAATTTGCCTATGCCGCTTTTTTTCTGTAATTTTGTAGCATGAAAAGAATATATATAGCCGCGGCTGTCGCAGCGGCTGCTTTTTCAAGCATGGCAACCACTCCGGTTGAGTTGCAGTACTCAGCATCGCTGGAACTGAACGCCTCGACCGGACGTACTGCGCCATATATGATAGGTTCGTGGAAAAACGGACGTATCCCCTACAAAAACAGCGCCTTGCTCGACCTTGGCGTAACGAAGGAGCTTGACCTCGGCAAACGTTTCGACTGGAGTGCCGGCGCAGAGGTGCTTACCGGCTGGCAGCACTCGCTTGATTTCGACCGATATTTCGCCGAGAATAAAACCTGGGGCACCAGCACCTTGACTCCGTCAAGGATATGGCTCCAGCAACTTTATGCCTCGGTGAAATACCGCGGTGTGTTTCTGCAGGCAGGCATGAAGGACAATAAGTCGCTGATTCTGCCCGACGACCTCTCCAGCGGCGACATAACCCTGAGCAACAACGCCCGTCCGGTGCCGGAAATATGCGCCGGATTCGTCGACTTCCAGGACATTCCGCTCACCGAAGGATGGGTGCAGATAAACGGCCGTATAGGCTACGGACGGTTTATGGACGACGGATTCGACCGCACACAATACAACCATTACAACTGGGTAATCGCTCAGGACGTGTACTACACCTACAAGCGCTGCCACTTCCGGACCAAGCCGTCGCAGCCCCTCAGCATCACCGTGGGCATGCAGACCGCAGGACAGTTCGGCGGAAGATCGTATATGTACAGCCGGGGCAAACTCGTCGATACCCGCGACCGCGGATTACGCCTGCGCTATATCTGGGACATGTTTTTTCCCAGGCAGGGCAACGGCGACAGCTATTACGAGGGCAACTCGCTCGGAAGCTGGGACTTCAAGGCCCGCTACCGTCTGCCCGACGAAAGTGAACTCAGTTTCGCCTTCGAATGGCCGTGGGAAGACGGCTCGGGCATAGGCAAACTCAACGGCTGGGACGGCCTGTGGGGCATATACTACAGCCGACCCGGACGACATTTGATAAGCGGCGCGGCCTTAGAGTACCTCGACTTCCGCAACCAGAGCGGACCGCTGCACTACGCGCCCGGCGACCATACCGACACCGACATAACGGCTTCGGCCACCGGCGGCGACAATTACTACAACAACGACGTGTACAGTGCCTACGACAACTACGGACTCTCGCTCGGCACTCCCTTTCTGGTGTCGCCGCTCTATAACGCCGACGGCTATCCGGCTTACCTGTACACCCGCAGCCGCGGATTCCACGCCGCATTAAAAGGCTGTGCCGGCTGCGAGGTCGACTATAGGCTGATGCTCAGCTGGCAGGAAGCATGGGGCAACGGACGACTGCCGCGCACCACGGCCCTGCACAACACATCCATGATGGCCGAGGCCCGCTGGAATGCCGCACGAATCACTCCCGGTCTGAGCCTCTGCGTTCAGGCGGCCTTCGACTCGGGCAACCTGCGCGGCGATAATTTCGGCGCATACATATCTGTGAAATACCAAGGCAACCTCACATTCAAAAAATGAAATCTCTACGCAAATTCCTGCCCGTGCTGCTCGCATTCATAGCCATGGGCTGCACACATAACGACGGCGACATAGGCCCCTGGTTCGGCTCATGGGCCATGCCCGCGATGACTGTCGACGGCGATACTCCCCCCGGATTCGACCCTGTTGCCACAGTATGGGAATTCCAGTCAGAGGTAGTGCGCATAGGGCTGCTCGACGACCACCACGACTTCGCCGCCACCGCCTGGGGTACATGGCGCGAAGCCGACGGACGGCTGTATCTCGATTTTACCCACGGGAACGGCGAGTACACAGCTCCGTCCTGGCTGCTGATGCACCCAGGCAAAGTGCTCGACCTATCCATTGTGGAACGCGAAAACCGCCGCATGGTACTCCGATACATAACCCCAAAGGGGGAGTCCGTTGTTTACACTCTTAAGAAAACCTGGTAAAATGATTGATATAAACAAACCCGTACTGGTGACCGGCGCCGACGGCTTTATCGGCAGCCACCTCACCGAACTGCTCCTCAGCCAAGGCTACCGCGTTCGCGCCCTGGCACAGTACAACTCGTTCAACTACTGGGGCTGGCTCGAGCAGGTACAGCACCCCAATCTGGAAGTGGTATGCGGCGATGTGCGCGACCCCAATTTCTGCCGTACTATCTGCCGCGGCATAGGCACCGCCTTCCATCTGGCGGCCCTCATTGCCATACCGTTCAGCTATGTGGCGCCCGACAGCTACGTAGACACCAATGTCAAAGGCACCCTCAATATGTGTCAGGCAGCCCGCGACGAGGGCCTTGACCGTCTTGTGGTGACTTCGACCAGCGAAGTCTACGGCACAGCCCTGTACGTGCCCATCGACGAGAAGCACCCGCGCCAGCCGCAGTCGCCATACTCAGCCACCAAAATCAGCGCCGACGCAATTGCCGAGAGCTTCTTCCTGAGCTTCGGACTGCCCGTGGTCATCGCACGCCCATTCAATACCTACGGACCCCGGCAGAGCGCACGCGCAATCATACCTACAATCATAACCCAAATTGCCGCCGGCGAGCGACGGATTAAAGTAGGCGACCTTACTCCCACCCGCGACTTCAACTTCGTCACCGACACCGCACGCGGATTCGTGGCCCTGGCCAACGCCGAGGGCATCGAAGGTCGCGACATCAACATTGCCACCGGCACCGAAATAAGCATGGCCGACACACTGCGCACCATAGCCGGGCTGATGAATTCGGAGGTGGAATGGGTTACCGACCCGGCCCGACTGCGCCCCGGCAACAGCGAGGTACGGCGCCTCTGCGGCGACAACAGCGTGATTTCAGCGCTCACCGACTGGCGTCCGCAAGTAAGCATAGAGAGTGGGCTGCAGCAAACCATCGAGTGGTTTATCAAGCCCGAAAACCTGGCCATGTACAAGGCCGGCATATATAACGTATAAACCATATCCGTCGCCGATGAGAATAACCGTCGCAACCGGCACACGCGCCGACTGGGGATTGCTGTCGCCCTTGGCCCGGGCTCTCGACAAGCTGCCCGGATTCGACGTGAGCATACTTGCCACCAACATGCACCTGCTGCAGCAGTTCGGCAACACGCTGTCTGAAATCGAGGCCGACGGCTTTGATATAGCCGCACGTGTGCCCATGCCGGGAGGCGACACTCCGGCTGACCGGGCCGTGGCCATGGGTGTATGCCTGGAGGGCTCGGCCCGCGAACTGGCCCGGCTGCAGCCCGACCTGCTGCTGATTCTGGGCGACCGCTACGAGATGCTGGCCATAGCCTCGGCGGCCACCATGCTGGGCATTCCGATTGCTCACCTCCACGGCGGCGAACTCACCTACGGAGCCATCGACGACAATATACGCCACGCCATAAGCAAGCTCTCGGCTCTTCACTTCACTTCAACCGAGAAGGCCCGACAACGCCTCATAGCCATGGGCGAACAACCTTCGAGGGTGATAAACACCGGTGCCATAGGAGTGTGGAATTTCTGCAATTTCAAACCTATGCCAAAGGCTGAAATCGAGGCGTCGCTGAATATAAGCCTCGACCGCCCCACTCTGCTGGCGACATTCCACCCCGCCACTCTCGACCCCGCCGACCCGACAATACGCTGCCGCGCCATGCTCGAGGCACTCGACAGTTTTGCCGACCGGCAGCTGATTATCACCTACCCCAACAATGATTCGCGCTCACAAGGCATCATCAACGAAATCGAGGCATATACCGCAGCAAATCCGCAACGGGTACTGACTGTGCGCTCGCTGGGTCTGCGCCGCTACCAGTCGATTCTGCCATACGTCGAGGCTGTAATAGGCAACAGCAGCAGCGGTATACTCGAAGTGCCGTCGGCCGGCATTCCTACAGTAAACATAGGCATGCGCCAGGACGGCCGCGACCGCGCACCATCGGTAATCGACTGCGGCGACAGCGCCGACGACATCCGCCGCGCCATAGCTCGCGCGCTCAGCCCTGAATTCCGCGACATCGCAGCTAAGGCCTGCAACCCATACTACCGCCCCGACACGCTCACCCTTATGGTAAACGCCATAACGTCATGCGACCCCGAGGCTCTGAAAACTAAAAAATTCCACCATATATGCACCGACCGTTGATAATAATACCAGCCCGCGGAGGCAGCAAGGGGATTCCCCGCAAAAACATACGCCTGCTCGATGGCAAGCCTCTGATTGCATACAGCATCGAAGTGGCCAAAGCAGTGGCCGCCGACACCGACGACATAATACTCAGCACCGACGACGCCGAGATTGCACGGATTGGACGCGAATGGGGCATAGAGGTACCATACACCCGTCCGGCCGAACTTGCCGACGACACCACCGGCACACGCGAGGTGCTGCTGCACGCCATGGACTGGGCCGACAGCCGTGGCATGACTTACGACTGTGTGCTGCTGCTGCAGCCTACATCGCCTCTGCGGACTGTAGCCGATGTAGAGGCTGCGCTGAAGCTGTACCGGCCCGACATCGACATGGTGGTGAGCGTGATGCCCTCTGCTGCTAATCCATACTACGACTGCTTCGAAACCAATGCCGACGGCTTCCTGGGAATATGCAAGGGCCCCGGCACATATACCCGCCGTCAGGATGCCCCCGAGGCCTGGCAATACAACGGAGCGGTATATGTAATCAATCCTACCTCGCTGCGACAGATGCCCATGGGATGCTTTGCACGGCGTGTGCCCTCGGTAATGCCTCGCGAAAACAGCATTGACCTTGACACCCCGCTCGACTGGACCATAGCCGAATCTATAATCAACGCACGAAAATGAATCCCGAAAAGTACCTCATACCTGGCCGAGCAATGGTGCTTGAGGCCCTTGCTCGCCTGAACGACCTCTCGGGCGGCGCCATGACTCTGTTTGTCGTCGACAGCGACGGCTGCGTGCGGGGCTCGCTCACCGACGGCGACGTGCGCCGGGCTCTTCTGGCCGGCATGCAGCTGGAATGTACCGTCGACCGGGCCGCTCAACACGATTTCCGCTTTCTGCAAGCCGGCAAGCCCGATGTGGAGCTGATTCGCGACTGCCGAAAGCGTGGCCTGCGGCTGCTGCCCGAACTCAATGCCGACGGCACCCTCAGGCGGATAATCAATCTCGACCACACATCGAACCTGCTGCCTATGGGCGCGATACTCATGGCCGGCGGACGCGGCGAGCGCCTGCGTCCACAGACACTGGCCACCCCCAAGCCGTTGCTGCAAATCGAGGGCAAAGCCATCATCGACTATAATATCGAGGCCCTTGCAGCTGTTGGAATCGACGACATTACAGTGACCACTCGCTACCTGGCCGAGCAACTCGACGACCACTTTGCTACACCGGTAGCCGGGGTGAATGTGCGCACGGTTCGCGAAGACCGCCCGCTCGGCACCATCGGAGCAGTGAGCCTCATCGACCTTCCGCCTGCCGGCTGTACTCTGGTGATGAATTCCGACCTCCTTACCACAATATCGTTCGAAGACTTGTACATACACCACCGCAAATCGGAGGCGGCAGTCACAATAGCCACAGTACCCTATCAGGTGTCGGTGCCGTTTGCGATACTGACCACCGAAGGCGACCGTGTGACCGGTCTGGAGGAGAAACCGTCGTACGCCTACTTCGCCAACGCCGGCATATACATTTTCGAAAACCGTATTCTGCGCAGCGTGGACTCCGACCGTCCTACCGACGCTCCCGACCTGATTGCGAGCGCAATAGCCCGTGGCGAGAAAGTAAGTTACTTCCCCATCAACGGCACCTGGCTCGATGTGGGTACCCCGGCTGACTTCGCCCAGGCCTCGGAGCTGATGCGCCACCATATTAATTTCAGCCGACGCTGAAAAAACACACTTTTTATTGTTATATCCACGGGGGAAGGCGGTTACATCGCCACCCGTCATACCACTACAACACTAACTGACTACATACAATGGCAGACTCAAACTTCATAGATTATGTAAAGATACTTTGCCGCTCGGGTAAGGGCGGCGCCGGCTCGCGCCACTTCCACCGGGCCAAATATGTGCCCAAGGGCGGCCCCGACGGCGGCGACGGCGGTCGCGGCGGCCACATCATACTGCGCGGCAACGCCAACATGTGGACCCTGCTGCCACTGAAGTACCGACGCCACATATTCGCTGGCAACGGCCAGAGCGGAGGCGCCGGACGCAGTTTCGGCAAGGATGGCGACGACGTGATAATCGAAGTGCCGTGCGGCACTGTGGTGTTCGATGCCGAAACCGGCGAATTTCTCTGCGAGGTGACATCAGACGGCGAAGAAGTGAAGCTGCTCAAAGGTGGCAGGGGCGGTCTGGGCAACTGGCACTTCAAAAGCGCCACCAACCGCACTCCGCGCTATGCTCAGCCCGGCGAACCGGCTATAGAGCGCTCGGTAATTCTGGAGCTGAAGATGCTTGCCGACGTGGGCCTGGTAGGCTTCCCCAACGCCGGCAAGTCCACTCTGCTGTCGGCAGTATCGGCTGCCAGACCTAAAATCGCCGACTATCCCTTCACCACCATGGAACCGCAGCTTGGCATTGTAAGCTACCGCGACAACCGCTCCTTTGTAATGGCAGACATTCCGGGTATAATCGAAGGTGCTTCGGAGGGCAAGGGCCTTGGTCTGCGCTTCCTCCGTCATATCGAGCGGAACGCCGTGCTGCTGTTTCTGGTGCCCGCCGATGCCGACGATATTGTTGAGCAATACAACATTCTGCTCAACGAACTGCAGCAGTTCAACCCGCAGCTGGCCGACAAACACCGCATTCTGGCAATCAGCAAAAGCGATATGCTCGACCAGGAACTGATGGACGAGATAGCCGACACGCTGCCCGCCGACGTGCCATTCGTGTTCATTTCGTCGGTAACAGGCCAAGGCATCACCGAACTCAAAGACACCCTCTGGCGCGCCATAACCGACGACTCCAACCGCCTGGCGACACCCGACATTGTACACCGGCCCCTCGACGGCCATCACCGTGTACGCGAGGAAGACGATTTCATTTTCAAATACGAGCCAACCGAGGAAGAACTGGCCGAGGAAGCCGAAGACCTGCGCCAGATTTCGCCGGATAGCTGGGGCGAGGACTATGACGATGGTTTCTATCCCTGGGACGAAGACGTCGAGGAAGAAGACGATCAGCAATAACATCTCACCTTACAAGCCATGACAGTATCGGAACTCAACAGACATATAATAGCCACGCTTACGCCCGTACTGGGCCGGGGCGAGGCCGGGTCTGCCGCACGCATTATATGGGACGATGTGCTGCACTATACTCCTGCACAGATTGTGATTCGCGGTGACCACCGACTCGAACCTTTCACACAGGAGCACATCGACGAACTGCTGCGCAGGGTATGCGCGGGCGAGCCGCTCCAATACGCCATAGGCAGCGCTCGCTTTATGGGCATGGATCTGAAAGTGACACCCGACACCCTGATTCCGCGCCCCGAAACTGCCGGGCTGGTTGATCTTATCACTGACCGCTTCGGACAGCGGGCCGACCTGCGGGTGCTCGACGTTGGTACCGGCAGCGGCTGTATAGCCCTGGCCCTCAGCAGAGCGCTCAGGTTTGCCGACATTGATGCCATGGATATATCGCAAGCGGCTCTGGATGTGGCCCGCGAAAACGCCGAAACCCTCGGCTGCAATATCAATTTAATACCGGCCGACGCCCTGCAGCTCCCCGCCTGTGGTCTGAGCGAAGTGAAAAACACTCCTCAGACTTACGACATAATTGCAAGCAACCCGCCATATGTACTCGACTCCGAAGCCACCGAAATGGATGCCCGCGTACTCGACCACGAGCCCAAGACGGCCCTTTTTGTGCCCGACAGCGACCCGTTGAAATTCTACCGGCCCATAAGTGAATACGCCCGCAAGGCACTGCGCCCCGGCGGCATGCTCTTCTTTGAGATCAATCCCAAGGAGGTGGCGGCCATGTCGAAGATGCTATACGGCCTCGGCTTCGGCAATGTAGAGATACACAACGACTATCTGGGACGCAAACGCTTTGCCACCGCCGCCGTATGATACAGCGAAAACCACTCACACCCGAGCGTGCACTGGTGCGCGCCGAAGAACTCTGCGTACGCGCCGAACGCTCCTCGGACGAGATAATGAAAAAACTCAGGCAGTGGGGCCTCACAGCCACTGAAGCCGAAAAAATAAAAGCCTCGCTGATACAGCGCCGTTTTATTGACGACCGCCGTTTCTGCGAGGCTTTCGTGCGCGACAAAGTGAACTTCGCACGCTGGGGACGCCGCAAAATCGCTATGGCCCTGTATGCCAAAGGCGTGGACCGCGACATCAGCGCCGAAGTCCTCGCCTCGATTGACATGGAGCGCTACGAAGAAAACCTGCGCCACATAATGGATGTGAAGCGCCGCTCCATAGTCGGGCCCGATACCTTCGAGGGCCGCACCAAACTGTTCCGTTTCGCGGTTTCGCGCGGTTTCGAGCCCGAACTTATAAAAAAATTTATCTGACTGCCACTTTTTCAACCTTGCTGCCTTGGCGTCGTATGAATATGCCGTTTGCAGGTTCGGCCACACGTACACCCTGAAGATTGTAGTACTCAACAGGAGCATTTTCAGAGCCGCCAACGGATACGTCGGATATCGAGGTCTGCATGCCCGCCGGCAGTTTTACCTTGGCTGCAAGTATACCCCAGCTCGCTGGCGCGGCACTGTCATCACTTCCTGACATTCCAAAAGCCTTGTTGCCACGGGCCGCAATATAGCATACTCCATTGGCGGCATCGTAAGCAGAGGTCACTAACGAAGGAGCGCCTCCCTTGGTTATAAGGTTGAACTCGCCATTGAGATCTGCTACCAGTGTTGCAGCATCGTAACGGCGAATGAACACACCCACGTTGGCGTTCATTACATAACCGAGTACATATATATTGTCGGGCTTCTCCGGATTGGCCATCACGCTCATATAACCGGTAAGGCCGGTCTTGGCGAATGCACCGCCCTGGCAGAACTCATCGTCGCGGCTATCGCGGGCTGCAAGCCATTTGCCGTCAGCAGCGTCGAGTTTAACCACAAAGCCCTCGCGGAGCTGGCCCTGAGTAGATGCGATGAATTTGGTGTCGTCGTCGGGGTCGGAAAATTTCAGGTTGTACTGGCCTACAAACCACAGGGCACCGCATACATATTCAAGGCCGCAGTTCTGCAGCGCATTTTTGCCTGCGACTTGCTCGCCGGGGAAACATTTGGCCCACTGCACCTGCAGGTCGGTATCGGCGCAAAGCACAAGCGGGCTCATTATCGACGAGGGTTTCAGCACCTTGTCTGCGGCCTTCAGCTCACTGCCGTCACCGATAATATAGCCTTGGGCAAACAGTTTGCCGCCGGCATATTTCAGCTTGCTGCAGTAAGCTGCGGTGGCAGTGCCCTCGAGTGTAAGCGAGTTGCGGTAATATCCTTGCTTGTCGAGGCCCAGCAGAAGAAAGTCGCCGCAGGCGGTCTGAGGGTCGCCGGACCAGTTGGCGGTGTTCACGGGCACCAGAGTTTCCGAGCCGCCCCCGGCCTTTGCCACTGTAAGCGGACTGCGGTAGTTCAGCGCTACATAGATATTGTCGTCGGCATCCACAGCCACCGCCCCTACGTTGAATGTATCGGCCCGGAAATCGGAATCGTCACCTCCTGCGGCACCCTGAGCAGGTTCGGTACTGAAATCCAGCATGCGGTTCCATTCGATATGGCCGTCAGCACTTACCTTGGTAACCATCATACGATAGTAGCGGCGATTGCAAATCCACTCAACAGCGGTTTCATTGCCGTCGGCATCGAAAAGGCTTATATTGCGGTCGAGCATTCCGTCGGTGTGGCGTACTTTTGAAATCACCACACAGCCGCCGTCGGAAGTCAGCGCTGTTCCGCCGGCGTTATTGGCAAAGTCACCGCTGTTGCTGTATACCACCCATAGTTTCTCGCCGGCGGCGTTTGTTTTCAGCAAGGTAAAATTATTATTCTGAGAGTTTCCGGCATTATAAAGGGCACCGGTGTAAAGCGGAGTTCCGCCAAAACGTACTTCCGGAGCCACTTCAGTGCTGCCATAGGAACCGAACCAATAGACGTCACCTTCGGAATTCACATTCACAGATGTAGCCTGGTCGCCGGCGCTTGTATCACCATCGATAAGCTTACCCCATTCAACTACGGGACTGCTTTGGGCAAACATGCACCCTGTCAGCGACATGGCAAAAAAGCCAAGTAATTGTTTCTTCATAATTTACTTTGATTTAAATTTTCGCACTGCAAAATTACAACCGGCCATAGAAACACGAAATACCCTTTTTTGATGATTTTGTCAATTGCGTCTGAAACAAAATTACCCGATTAAGAGTATTTCACACATTTTTCAATGATTGTAACTTTGCAGGGTAAAATCATGCGAAAATCAAATTTACTTATATTAATTTCATCCATATTGTCGGGCTACGGCACGGCATATGCCACAGAGCCACAGATCGAGGAGATTGACACTCTTTCCATACCCGATCTATCGGAAGCAATCGTGCTGGGCGAAGTAACCGTAACCGCCCGCGAGAGCCGGGGCATAACCAGCAGTTCGCGTATCGACCGTTCGGCCATGCAGCATCTGCAGCCCACGAGTTTCAGCGACCTACTGGAATTGCTGCCCGGCAACATCAGCCAGACTCCCGACATGGGCAAGGCCAACACCATAACCTTGCGTGAAACCGGCGCAATAAGCGCCACCGGCGCCAAATCGGGCCTTTCTGACGACTATGCAATCACGTCGCTGGGTACTCTGTTCATAGTCGACGGCGCACCCATCAGCGGCGATGCCGACCTGCAGTCGGTGCCTTCGGCCTCCGCATCGGACCCCGAAAGCAAACGCTCGGTCACAAACCGCGGAGTAGACATGCGCACTCTCTCAACCGACGACATAGAATCGGTGGAAATAGTGCGCGGTATACCATCGGCAGAGTACGGCAACCTGACATCGGGTATGGTGAATATAAAACGCATGCGCCGCGCCACTCCTTTCACCGGACGCTTCAAGGCCGATGAATACAGCAAACTATTTTCGATAGGTAAAGGCATGGCCCTCGGACGACAGCTAATCAATGTCGACATGGGTTATCTTGACTCAAAATCCGACCCTCGCGACAACCGCGAGAACTACAAGCGAGTGAACGGCTCGCTGCGCGCCCGACTTACATTCGGCAGTGATTCGTCGGCCATACGCAGCGAATGGAACCTCGGCGCAGACTTCACCGGTTCGTTCGACAATGTAAAACCAGACCCCGATCTGAACTACAACCGCATCAACGAATTCGAGAGCGCTTATCGCCGCATGAGCATAAACTCGGCGCTCACTTTCATCACCCCACGCATAAAATGGCTTAAAAGTATAAGTCTCAACGCCTCGGCAAGCTATCAAACCGACCGCCTAACCCGGCGCAAGCAGGTGGCGCCCCAACGCGCCTCTATAGCCCCGGGCGGCATGAACGAAGGAGTCCACGACGGCCACTACCTGTTGGGCGAATACATAGCCGACTTTGTAAGCGACGGCCGCCCGATGTCGCTGTTTGTGAAACTGCATGGCGATGGCTCACGCAGCCACGGTATATTCACACACAGCTACAAAGCCGGGGTCGAATGGCAGACAGACAAGAACTTCGGCCGCGGCCAGGTGTACGACCTCCAGCGGCCACTGAGCGCCGCCTGGACAACCCGACCGCGTGAGTTCCGCTCCATTCCGGCACTGAACATATTCTCGGCCTATGCCGAGGATTATGTGAAGCTGAACTTCGGCGGCAGCCACTCCCTCGAGCTCCAGGCCGGCATACGCACACAGCACCTTGCCGGACTCGACAGCCGCTACCGGCTGGCACACCTCGTTTATGCCGACCCGCGTGTAAACGCCGTTTACAACCTGCCATCGTTCGAACTCGGCAACAGCCCGATGCGCCTGCTTGCCGCCGGAGGTTTCGGACTCACCACCAGAATGCCGACCGTCGACTATCTGTTTCCGCAACTGCATTACAACGACATAATACAGCTAAACTACTACGACACTTCCAATCCTGCGGAATACAGCCGAGTAAGTCTGCGCACCTATATCGCCGACCCCACCAACTACGAGTTGCGCGCGGCCCGTAACCGCAAATGGGAAGTACGCCTTGGCGCCGACTGGAAAGGCAATCGTGTATCGGTTACTTTTTTCCGCGAGAACATGCATTCGGGTTTCCGCTATTCGGCTGTGTACGACAGCTACGCCATGCGGCGCTACGATGCCTCGGGCATAGTGCCCGGGTCGCTGAGCGCTCCCCCGAATCTGGAAAGCCTGCCTTATGCCGATGTACGCATCCTCGACGGCTACCGCCGCGTGACCAACGGCAGCCGCATCGACAAGAGCGGCATCGAATATCAGATTAATACCGTGCGTTGGGAACCACTGCACACCTCGCTGATTATCAGCGGCGCCTGGTTCCGCAGCCGCTATTCGAACTCGCAGATGCTGTTCACTGCCGTAAACGATGTGGTGGGCGGTGCTGCGGTAAGCGACAGCTATGTTGGCCTTTATCAGACCGATGAAGGACGTGTGAACCAACAGTTCAACACCAGCTTCATGTTCGATACCCAGATACCGCGCTGGGGCCTGCTGTTCTCCACCTCAGTGCAGTGCATGTGGTTTGTGAAAACACGCCGTCTTCGCGAGGAAGGAGTTCCCGTGCAGTACATCGCCGCCTCCGACGGCCTGCTCCACCCCTACACCGAGGCCGACCGCAACGACCTGATGCTGCAGTATCTGGTGCGTAACTTCAACGAATCAGTATTCCGCACCCAATCGGTGCCTCCGGCAATATACCTCAACCTCAAGGCCACAAAACAGATAGGCAGCCGGCTGCGTATCTCGGCTTTTGTCAACCGCATTATCGATTATCTACCCGAGTATCAGAGCAACGGCCTTACAATACGCCGTCTGTCGGATGTTTACTTTGGCATGGAAACAAATATAACATTATGAAATACCTGCTTCTGCTTTTAACAGCTGTTCTGCTGTGCGCCTGCGAGGACAAATTCGCCGACGGCAGCGCATCGCGCACCACACTGCATGTGGAGCTCGATATGCCGCAGTTGCCCGAAGGGGCCGAAATCTGCAACCCTCTTATCACAGTGTTCAACATCAGCACCCAGACTGCGGCCACATACACCCCGCAGAGCGAGATTCTGCTTCTGTCCGGCCTGTACGACATCAGCTACAGCGCCACCGTGGATGTGCCCGGCGCAACATCATCGACCCTGCGCGGCCTCAGTGCTTCGGTACAGATCGGCGGTACCGAACAGACCGTGGCGATAAAGCTCTACAACAATATCGACACGGACGACCTGATTATATCGGAAGTATTCTTCGCCGGCACCCTGCAGAGGTCAGGCAACCAGTATTACGGCGATGACTACGTGAAACTATACAACAACACCGACCATGTGATTTATGCCGACGGCATAACGCTGTTTGAATCGCGCTTCCTGACCACGGAGAAACACGACTATGACCCCGACATCATGGACGAGGCCATGACCGTACAGGCTCTCTATACTGTGCCGGGAAACGGCACCGACGTACCGGTGCAGCCCGGCGAGTCGCTGTTGCTGTGCGACACAGGCATCGACCACCGTGTGGCCAATCCCAACTCGTTCGACCTCAGCAAGGCCGATTTCGAGTGGTATGACGTCAGCACCCAGCCCAGCGCACTCGACATCGACGGGCCTGTGCCAAATCTCGACAAATGGTACTGCTATACAAAATCGTTCTGGCTGCTGCACAACCGCGGTTTCAGAGCCATAGGTATAGCACGCATACCGATTGAACGCGACAGCTATCTCAAAGATTATTTCTACACATACAATTACATACTGGTGACGGTGGCTGGCGATTTTCCCATGAGCCAAAGCGCTTACAGGATGCCTAACGAGTGGATTGTCGATGTTGTGAACTGTTCGGTCGACGCACTCTACAGCTGGAACGTATGCTCGCCGCAACTCGACTGCGGCTACACCGCCTGCGGCACAATCGATGCAGACAAGACCCGCTACTTCCACAGCGTGCGCCGTAAACTGCTGTATGTAACTGACGACGGACGCGCGGTGCTGAAAGATACCAACAACTCTACTGAAGACTTCAACCGCATGTGTGTGCCTTCGGAAATCGAGCTGCAGGGCACCGCCACTGACTCGCAGGGAACTCCGTGTACCACCCGTACCTACGACGGTATAACACCTGTGCCATGAAGAAAGCGCTGATTTTATCGACAGCACTGCTATGTGGTGTGGCGGCCAATGCAGCCGGACGCGCCGACTCGCTGCTGCAGGCAGTGGAGTACAGCAATTCCGGTCTGTGGCTTATGGCCGGCGCCGTGTTCGACAACGTGGCCATCGACCAGTGGCGCCTGCCGCTGGGATACACCGCCGTAAACGGCTCATACAATCGCCGGGAACGCGATTATAGCTGGCAGGGAAGCGCATCGACATATACACACTACCGAAGTTCGACCCTGTGCGGAGCCGCGGCATACAGCAATGGCAAACGCCGTAATATGCCATGGTGCGAAACCACGGATCCCGAATTGCTCTACCCTTATCTGCTGGCCGATACCGTTGGCGGCGATCTCAACAGCGAGATATACACTTTCAGCGGCTCGTATGCCGACCACAGCGACCGCTGGGCATGGGGTGCCTCGCTGGCCTATAAGGCTACCCTCGAATATCGCAGTGTCGACCCGCGCCCACGCAATGTAGCCGGCTGCCTCGATGCTTCGGCGGCCATCGCCTATAGGCTTTTCGACGACTATTGGCTGGGGGGCGACCTTACTTTTCGGCGCTACACCCAGAGCAACGACATTGAATTCAAATCGGAGATGGGCATAGATAAGATATACCATCTCACCGGTCCTGAAAGCCATTACGCGCGCTTTGCAGGTGTAGGGCTCTCGACTCATTACCAGGGCTACCGCTACGGTGGCGGCCTGACCCTCTATCCGGCCTCGGGCCGGGGCTTCTTCATCCGTGCGGCCACCTCACGCTTCAGTTTCGACAACATTATCACAGACCTGAACAAACTGCCCATGGCATCGGCCACCCACTATACTTTCGAGGCCATGGCAGGTTATCTACACCCCGGAGAAGGCTTTTTCTGGGGCGCCAACGCCCGGCTGCAGACCGCCCGGCGACATGGCACAGAGAATATATTCGGCGATGCGTCGTCGGGCGTATATCCGCAGATTGGCTCGCTGCAGATGTATTCACACAACTCCACCACCCTATCGGCATCGGTACTTGGCGGTATCTGCAGCGGCCGGTCGCAGCTTTGGCTACGCCTTACTCCGGGCTACAGCTACGAGTCCACCGCTTACCGCAGCCCTCGTTATTATCAGAGCCGGCGCTCATTCACTCCGCGTGCCGAGCTAAGTTGGTCGGGCCGCATGGTGCCATGCTGGCTGTTCATGGCCGGGGTGTCCTATGAACACATGCTGCTCTACAGCCATGTGTACAGCATGCGTGCCGGAGCGGCATACATGCTCGGGCAACGCCTTGGTCTTCGGGCCGACGGGGGCGCCGACTTCATGCCCTCTGGCCGGAGAAACTACACCATATCATTAGGATTAATCTTTTAACAATTTATATATGAAATCAATTCTCAGCACTCTGTTCGCGACCGCGGCTCTGTGGATGTCGGCGGCCAATCCCATTCCGCCGGATCCTTCGGTGCGCATAGGCACCCTCGACAACGGCCTCACATATTATATAAGGCAGAACTCCACCCCGGCAGGCCAGGCCGACTTCTTCCTGGCCCAGCGCGTGGGTTCGGTAAACGAAGACGACAGTCAGCAAGGCCTGGCACACTTTCTGGAGCACATGTGCTTCAACGGAACCGAACACTTTCCGGGCAACTCGCTTATAGGCTATCTCGAAGGCCTGGGCGTGAAATTCGGAACCAACCTCAACGCCTATACAAGTACCGACGAAACCGTGTATAACATCTGTCAGGTACCCTCGGCAAGGCAGTCGGCCCTGGACTCATGCGTGATGATACTGGGCGACTGGAGCGGACGCCTGTTGCTGCAGACTGCCGACATCGACGCCGAACGCGGCGTGATTTTGGGCGAGATGCGCCAGCGCTCAAATCCCGGCGGCCGCATCCTCACGGCACTTGCCCCGCAGATTTACCAGGGTAACATCTACGGCAGTCGTATGCCCATCGGCAAGAAGGAAATTATTGAAAACTTCAAACCCGAAACACTCCGCGACTATTACCGCCGCTGGTACCACCCGCTCAACCAGGCCGTGGTGATTGTCGGCGATTTCGACCCCGATGTAATGGAGCAGAGCATCCGGCACCACTTTGCCGGACTCAAGCCCGCGCCCGGAGCACGGAATGCCACTACCATAGAGGTACCCGACAACAGTGAACCCATAGTGGTATGCGGCTCTGACCCCGAACAGTCAGCAGATATGCTGCAGGTATATATAAAGGACTGCCCTCTGCCCGCAGATGACGAAGGTACCATTGCCGAAATCCGCCGCGACTACATGCGCTCGCTGGCGGCTGCCATGCTTGTAGAGCGTTTTGACGCCCTCGAATCCACTCCCGACTGCCCTTGGGCCAATCTGGGCATAGGCTTCGGCAAATTTCTGCTGTCCGGCTCGCGTGAGGCACTGATGCTGCGTGCCACCGCCAATTCGGCAGCCGAAGCGCGCCGCGCCCTCACAACATTCTATACCGAACTGTACCGCGCCGCCCTCCACGGCTTCACAGCCACAGAACTGCAGCGTGCCAAACTGAGCGAGCGCGCCGAAATCGACAGCCGCATGGCCAAGGCATCGGTCGAAAGCAATACTGAACTGGCGCGCCGCTTTGTGCGCCACTTTATCCGTGGCGGCGTGCTGCCCTCTACCGAACAGTACTTCAAAATGATGGCCGGAGTGGAGCGCACCACCTCCGTCGACGACGTAAACCGCTACTTTGCCTCGCTGGCTTTCACCGATGGCCGTAACCGTGTGACCTCGGTATACGCCGCACCCGACGACGCCGACGCCCTCACCGCTGATATACTCAGGGCCGATGCCGCCGCCATGGACGTTGCGGCCATCGAGCCCTTCGTCGACACTTTCGCAGGCCGCAGCCTTATGGAGGCCATGCCGCAGGCAGGCAAAATAGTTTCCGAGAGCCAGGCACCCTTCGGCGCCACACTGCTCACCCTTTCGAACGGCATAAAAGTATATCTGCGCCCCGGCAGCGACAAACCCGACGAAGTGATGGTACACGGCGTAAGCCCAGGAGGTTTCTCCATGAACTACAATCCGGCGCTGAAAGCCGCATACAAGCTTTGCGACAACGTACTGGCCATAAGCGGCTTCGGAGGCCATAGCTCGGCCGACCTGCGCAAACTGCTGGCAGGTCATAACGTAAAATCGCTGCTCAAAATCGGAAACACCTCGGAGGAAGTTACCGTACTTTCGTCGAAAGCCGACCTCGAAACCGCCCTGCAGCTGCTGTATCTGAAAACCACCGCCATTACCCGCGATGACAATGCCTATGACGCCCTGATAGCCTCGGAACGCGGTAAACTCAGCCGTCCGGTACAGACCGCCACCAACGCCATGGGCGATACCATCCACTCGATTGTGTACCGCCGCCATCCATTAGGTGCCAAACTGCGCGCCGCCGATCTCGACAGCATGGATTATGATAAAGTGATAAACCTGCACCGCGAGCGCTTCGGCGATATGGGCGACTTCACATTCATCGTAACCGGCGATTTCGATACCGACAGCATCCGCCCGCTGCTGGAAACATACCTTGCGTCGCTGCCTTCGACCGGGCGCCGCGAGCGTGCCCGCGACATAGGCTACGGCTTCTTCAGCGGCCATGGTTCATTCGACTATACCCACCCCATGACCGACTATCCGCAGTCCATAACCTACTCGTTCTTTAACGGCGAGTGCCCCTACGACCTCGAACACATACTCCGCGCACAGGCTTTCGGGCAGATTCTTAAAAGCCGTCTGCTTGCCGACATACGCGAGGCCCGCGGCCTTACCTACGGCATTACCACTCACTGTTCAGTCACTGCCGGATTCAACGGCCCCGATACCCCCTCGCGCTTCATTCTGCCGGTGTACATAAAGGTTGCCCCAGGCCACGAGGCGGAGTGCTACGAGGCTGTACGCTCCACTGTCAAGGCTCTGTGCGAGGAAGGCCCTACCGCCGAGGAACTGGCTAAAGTAACGGCCTACCTCAGCAAGAACATCGCCGAGAACCGTCGCGACAACAGCTACTGGGATACCGTACTGAAAGTTTACGACCAGTACGGGCCCGACATGGACAGCGGCTACGAGGCTATCGTCGACAGCCTCACACCCGAAGCCGTACGCAACTTCGGCGCCCGCTACGTTGTTCCGGCCGACCATGTGGAGATAACCATGCGCCCCGAATAATCGAGCATTATAGAAAAAAGAAATAGGGTGTATCAAAATTAAGTTTTTGATACACCCTATTTTGTTCAAAACTATGCCTGAATCAGTCTTCAGGCAGCATCCTGATTAGTCGCCAAACGGATCTTCAGTGTCGTTTTCGTCAGGATTGTAGTCTTCTCCCGAGTGGTTGGGCATGTCTATATCGTTGCCGGCGGTTTCCTCAGTCCAATCATCAACGGTAACATTGAACTTGATTTCACCTACGAGGATGGGCACACCGGGCATATAGTCTTCTGTCGGATCCACATATCCTGCGCCGGTGGTGAAGTTGAGAGTGTAGACATACTTCTTACCGGCTTCCCAAAGGGTGCTTACAGGGATTGCAGCCCAAGCATAGCCGTCGTTAGCGTCAGTGGTGTCAGAGGCGAAAGGATATACCTGCGCGCCGGATTTGGTGGTAATCTTCACAAGCACGGCTATGTAGGCGCCTTTGCCGGCATTCTGCTGCTCATCTGTGTCCCAGGCGATCAGCTGCTGCGGGATGAGCATGGCGTTGTCGCCGGCCATCAGCGACACGGCGTCGGTCGACAGCTTCACGGCTGCGTCCAGCGTCTTGTCATAGCTGGCCTTGAGGTTTTCGGTCAGAGTCCATGTTCCGGGTTCTTCGGTGCCTTCATCGGAGAAAGTGGGGAAAGTGAAGTCGCCTTTGGAACCTACACATCCGATGCGGACACCCTTGACCTCGAAGTCATAGCTTGTGTTGCCGCTCTTGGCCTTGACCTCGATCTGCGACAGGCAGTGGGAGAACTCCAGATATGCTCCGTTGGCTCCGTCGTTGGTAGCGTCGCCCTTGGCAACCTCGGCGATGAAGTCAACCTGCGCGGAAATGTTGGCCTTAGGCTCGAAACCTTCAAGCTTCTGCTCATTCTGGGTAATTGTCATCGTTCCGCCCAGAGCAGTTTTGGAGGGAGCGTAGGCATAGAACGTCAGCGGCCTGGCGTCGCCGGGATAGTAGTACTTGGTGTCGGACTCGAACAGATCACCGGTGCCTTTCTTGAACTCCAGGTCGGCGAAATACGGATTGGTGCTTTCATTGAAAGCCGTTACGAAAAATCCTTCCAGATTGGCGGTTGTAGTTTCCGTGGCACGCGAGGCCATAGCAGTACGGAATCCGATGGCATGCCCTTTGTTGATTTCCAGAGCTTCATCATTCGAACACGATGTCAAGGCCGCTATTGCAGCCATTCCCGCAAAAAGCAGTTTTTGTTTCATAAAGAATTGAATTTAGTAAGAATAAGATTTGGGTAATAATTTATCTAAGAAAAATTTGCTTATCACATTTCGATGTCTACATCTATCTGTTGCCATTCGTCCACCGAGGGGTCGAAGCCGTCGCCGCCTACCGGCTGCGGCACGGGAAGGCCTTCGAGAACGATATGCGTGCCGCCCGCCCCGGCAGCCTCGTGGAAGATACGGGTGATGTCGTAGACGTAATACCATTTGGTACCGTCTTCAAGCAGGGCGTATACCGTCAGCTTGTGCGAGTTATGCTCCGACGGGCAATGCCCGAAACTGCGGAACCGGCCCGTTATGGAATTGCCGTCAGGCGAAACGGAAACCTCGAACGGTATCGTAACCTTCTCTTCCGTCAGCACCCCGGGACCACGCCCCGGCAAGATTCCGCCGGCCATCGTCGAAACCGACGCACTCATGCCGGACACATGCTCCAGATTTTCGGCATCGCGGATCTCGACGGTATAGGTGCGTACCGACGGCTCGGGGAAAAATACAGCCGTCCTGCGGTCCGAGGCTTTGTCAAACACCAGGCTTTCCGCGCGCCCGCTCCACAGCATGTCCGGCTCCGATGCCACACGCTCGCCTTCCGTACCTTCGGCCCTCGGAGGAGGCGCATTGAAGCCCGGGAGGGAAAACCCCTGCAGAAGCGAAGCCTCACGGGTGGTGATTTCGAAGCCCTCCAGCGTTTCGGTGTGCAGGCAGCGGATACATTCGGTGTCGCCGTTGAAGCACAATGCCCCGTAGCTGCCGGTCTGGATGCGTATCGTACCTCCGGCATTGCCCGGCATCTCGTGGCGCACAGGCCTGCCGCTGCCGTTCGGAAACATATATAGCGACATCGATTCCGGCTCCGCGCCGGGAGCCAGCTCCCAGTCGAACACCACGTCGAACAACATGGCGTGGGAATGGTCCATGCATAATTCCTTGTGTTCACATGCGCCGAAAAACACTCCGAGCAGGCCCAAAGTCAGGCATTGGAAAAATCCCCGCGTATTCTTCATCGGCGACCTCCTTTCCCACTGCAACCGCCCAATGTCCACACCAGCGACACCTCGGCCTTCGTGGGGCCGAACCAGCGGCGGCGGCTCGTCTTCTGCCAGACGTCGCATCCGTCGGCGGTCAGGTATTCATGATACTTGCCGCCCATGTAGCCCACGCCCACGGCGAAGTCTATGCTGAGGCGGCGACCCACGGGGAGCGAATAGCCGTATTCAAGCCCGAAGGCATATCCGGCCTGGTCCCACAGGGTGCCGCCCGGCTTCCCGGCCATGTAGCCGCGACGGCCGGCCTGAAAATCGTAAGTGAACACCTGGGCATACGCCCCAACATGGTGGCCTGCGAACGGCGACTCTGCCGCCGCCCGCCCGATGTACCTGCGCACCCCGAGCGAACCTCCGCAGACGCGCCAGCAGAACAGGCGCGCGTCGTTCTTCCACCAGGCATAGGCCCAGTCGGTGCCCACCGTCCAACCCTTGCCGACGTGCAGCTCCACTCCGGCGTTGGGTACAAGCAGGGCGTCATAAAGCATGTTGGTCTTCAAAGCGACACAAAAACCGCCGTCCTGCAGCGCGAATTCATGCGCCGCAGGAGCGTCCGTACACACACCGCCGTTTCGGCACTGTGCGTTCCCGGCCAAAGCCGTGCCGCCGATAATCATTGACACGACCAATAGTAGGGTCTTGTAATCCATTTACGAACAAATGCTTAAAGTGTATGAATATATAATCTACGGTTTGTATGCAATCAAACCATCATAAAACTTCTGTCTGTTTTTTGCCCAACGCTGTTTTGAGCCGCGAAATTACAACACCTTATCGATTCTTTCACATTTTTTTAGTTAAAAAAAACGTAACCCAACTTCGCAGCGGGAAAAACCGTTCAACCGCCACCGTTGTCTGAGCCTTACCGGAGCTTTTTTCATAATGAAACTGCACTCCAAAAGTTTTGGGGTGCAGTTCACGTTTAACACAGACTCTTGTCTGAATATGTACTCTTTACTTCACTTTGAATTTTACCTTGCTGCGGATGTCGGCCGACGAGGCGCCTATCAGAGCCTCGAATTCGCCGGGCTCGCAAACCCATGCGTGCTTGTCGGCATCGAAATAGCTTAGTGCGTCGCGACCGATTTCAAACTTAATCTCGGCGGTTTCACCGGGCTTGAGGCTTACCTTACGGAAGCCTTTCAGTTCCTTTACGGGGCGTTCAACGCTCGACTTTTTATCGCTTATATAAAGCTGTACCACTTCCTTGCCTTCGCGGCTGCCGCTGTTGGTAACGGGTATGGTTACTGTAAATACATCGTCGGCCGAGCCTTCAGCCTTGTCGATGCCGGCTTTACCGTATTCGAAAGTAGTGTAGCTGATGCCGTGACCGAAGGGGAAGGTAGGTTTGAGCTTGTTCTTGTCGATGAAACGGTAGCCTACAAAGATACCCTCGTTGTAGGGCATATCCATAACCTTGTTGCCCAGCTCATCGATACCCGGATGGCCGGGATATTCGCCGAGTTTGTGTGCGCCGCACTGATCGAGGGTGGCATAATAGGTGTATGGCAACTTGCCGCTGGGGTTAGCATCGCCTGCGATAACCGAAGCCAGAGCGTTGCCTGTTTCGTTGCCCAGATACCAGGCCTGCATTATGGCTGGAACCTTGGCGGTCCAGGGCATTGCCACACCGGTACCGCTGATGTTGATTACCGCCAGATTGGGGTTCACTTTGGCAAGCGCCTCGATAAGCTCGTTCTGGCCGTATGGCAAGTCGAGGCTTTCGCGGTCAGTGTCCTCGCAGTCCTGATGATTGCTCTTGTTCAGACCACCGAAGAACAGCACCACATCGGCATCGCGGGCCACACGCAGAGCCTCGTCGCGAAGCTCCTCGGGCGAACGCGGGTCGTTGAGGTCCTGACCGGTCACCACACCGTTGTATTCGCCGGTGGGATCACCTACATAGCCGCGGGCATAAACTATTTCAGCCTTGTTGCCCACGCGCTTTTTGAGTCCGTCGAGCGGAGTGACCTCATAACGGGCCTTCAGCGACGACGAACCGCCGCCCACTGTCATCATCTTTATGGCGTTCTCGCCTATTACGGCAATCTTTTTGATCTTGTCGAGATTGAGCGGAAACAGGCTGCCGCGGTTCTGCAGCAGTACCACACCTTCCTCACCTATACGGCGGCAGGCCTCAACATGCTCGTCGCTGCCCATAGATCCGAACGGACGCTTGCGGTCCATAGCGGTACGCATGGTCAAACGCAGCACCCGGCGCACCTTGTCGTCGAGTTCCTTGGTGCTGTAGGTGCCGTCTTCGATACCTTTCAGATAAGGCTCGGCCAGAAAGTAGCTGTCGTAAGCATTGGAGGCACCGTTGCTCAGGCCGTTTGTCCACGAACCGAATTCCATATCCAGACCGCCGCTTACGGCAGTACGGGTATCGTGAACTGCGCCCCAGTCAGAGATTACAGCGCCGTCCCAGCCCCATTCGCCCTTGAGAATCTCGTTCATCAGAATGGGATTGTAGCTGGCGTGTTCGCCGCGGAAAAGGTTATAACCGCCCATAAACGACCAGGCCTGGCCCTCCTGTGCTGCCGCGCGGAAGCCGGGCAGATATATTTCGTAGAGCGTACGGTCATCGACTATGGGGTTCGATGTGTGGCGGTTTATTTCGTTGTTGTTCAGCGCGAAGTGCTTCACACAGGCCGCGACACCGTTGCTCTGTACACCCTTTACGTACGGCACTACCATCTGCGATGTCAGATATGGGTCTTCGCCCATGTACTCGAAATTACGTCCGTTGAGCGGTGTACGGTAGATATTGATGCCGGGGCCGAGCAGCACGCTTTTGTTGCGGTAACGGGCTTCCTCGCCAATGCTTTTGCCGTAAAGCAGAGCCATGTCGGGGTCCCAGGTAGCCGCCAGAGCGGTCAGCGAGGGAAAGGCGGTACAGGAGTCGTTAGTCCATTTGGCCTGCTCCCATTCGTCCCACAGCACTTCGGGGCGCACCCCCATAGGGCCGTCGGTACACCAGATTTCGGGGATACCCAGACGCGGCACACCAGGGGCGCTGAACTTGCTCTGGGCATGGATAAGGTTGATTTTCTCACGCAGGGTCATACGGCTGAGAGCGTCCTCCACGCGGTCTTCAAGTGGTTTTGAATCATCAAGGTAAACCGGAGTAGCCGCATTTACGCCGATAGCTGCAATGAGTGCAATACCAAAAAACAATTTTTTCATCAGAGGGGAACGATTTTTAGAGTAGTATGTCAGAAGGCCGACCTGCATGGTGTTGCAGAAACTTTGCGCCACCCGGCATGGCCGGCCCTCTTAGAAGTTATTATAGTTTTACCAAATCAATAGTGCCGTTTTCGATGCCTTTGCTCAGGTCAACGGTCATGCGATAGGTGGCACCGAGTTCGAGGGTAACGCCGTCGGCGAGCTCGAAGTTGCCTGTATTCTTCAGCAACGAAGCTGTAGAACCGGCCATCTTCAAGGCTCCTGCGCCGAACTCACCGCCCCAGCCATTCTGGTGGAAGAACTTGACGCTGAGATAGTCGTAACGGTATCGATCGCCGCGGACCGAGTCTTTTTCAGGGCCGGCCTTGCCGGTAAACTGATATACTCCGGGGGCAACCTGAGCCATGCTGTAGGCAGCGCCGGGATTAAAGCCAAACTGGTGATCCTGATCGGGCGAACCAAGCCCCCATGCCATCAGCCAGAGTGCGCCCGAGCCGTCGGCCTGCAGTGTCATCTCGCTGCCGTCGGCATTCACCATCCGGGCGGAAAGGGTGTTATCGAGCTTGTTCAGTACCACATTATAGTGGCCGGCAATGGGCAGGAAGGTGATTGTGCCGGCGCTTTCGTCGAATCTGAAGAAATCGGGGTCGTAGTAGAGTTCGTAGATGGCGGAGAACTCACGGAAGGTGAGCTTGTCGCCTGGCTTGAGATCGGTTACCAAGCTGTACACCTGATTGTCGTTGGTGACCATCTTCTTTTCGTTGAGATAAACGGGCTTCTCCTCAAACTGCTGCTCGCCGGCGAACTTCGAGGTAAGGATAGCGTCGTTGATACCCTGGGTAAGGTCGAGTGTAAATACATAAACGCCATTATCCTGAATGGTCGCGCCTTCAAGCAGATAAAGGTTACCGCTGTCGTGCCCGTTACCACCTTCTTCAACCTTCTTGCCATCGCCCACACCAATGATGTCGGACTTGGAGGTGAGCATGTCGCCACTGAGTTCTGTTCCCCAGCCGTCCTGACCGAAGAACTTGAAGTTGACGGACTCTATGTTGAGGGTCTTGCCGCCTACTACAGTGAGCTGATATGTCTTTTCACCTACCGGAGCCATACAGATACCCTGTCCGGGGTTCCAGCCGGGCTGGCTGCTGATTGAGGGGAAGCCTACGCCCTCGCCTAAAATCCATACCGCGCCGGTGCCGTCTTCGTTAAGGGTAGCTTTTTCGCTGCCGTTGAGTTTGTAGGCGCCCAGCATCAGTTTGCCTGTGTCGGCAGTGATGGCGTAGCTGCCGTTATAGGCGTTGAAGGTGAGAGTGCCGTCGGGATTCTTGGTAAAGAAGTCGGGGTTGATAAACCAGTCGCTGAAGTTGGGGAATCCGGCCGGAGTGATTATGTCGCCCTTGGCCAGAGTCATCTGCAGTTCGCTGGTGGTTTCGCCGGTCGATTCCATCTGCTGACCGTTGAGGCTCAGAACCACAAATGGCGAACCCTCGAAGCTGAATGTATTGAAGCTGACAGTATAGCGGCCGGGAGCCGAGTTCGAGAATGGAATCAGACCGTCGGCTCCGGGCTTGATTTCGCTGTTCTCGTAGCCGAAGGTGATTTCGTTGCCGAATTCGCCCATGGCCGGAGCCACAATTTTACCTTTGAGTTCGGCGGGGAAGCGCTGAGTCATGGAGTACACATAGTCCTCACTGTCTTTCTGCATCTTATATTCGGTGCCGTCTTCGGCCACGAATGTAAGTTCGGGATATGCGGGGTGAGTAAGGCTCACTTCGTAAATCTGTTCGGTGGTGGTGAAGTGAATGTTCTGCAGAGTAAGACGGAGAGTGGCTTTTCCGTCGGGGATGTTGGCCAGGTAAGGCACACCTACCACAGCCTCATAGTCCTTGCCGCTTTCCTTGGTGCGGATAACTTCCTCACTCACCATTTCATCGCCGAAGTATAGTTCGGCGTGGATGGTGCTCAGAGGCACCTCCTGGTCAGAGGCGTTTACAGTAAATCTCAGGCTGTCGCCGAAGCAGGCGCTGCCGAGGTTGCCGGTGATGTTCATCACGGGATTGCCGGGAGCCAGTTCGTCGTCGTTACAGGCGCTTACAAGCGCGGCCGACGCCAGCAGCATGGCAAAGATTCTGGTATATTTCATTGGTGATTTCTTAAATGGGATGAATGGATTTTTTCAATGTTAAATGTTAAATTAATTGTAATTCAACATTTAACATTAAGATAAGAATTATTTCCAGCTGAACGACACCGCACTGCGGGCAGGCACAGTAACCGGGAAGTGGTGGCTGCCGTCGTCGATTGTAGCTTTGATGTCGCTCGACGAACTGTTGCTCGCTACCACGGCGTAGCTGCCGTCGGGGTTCTTGAAGGCGGTATAGGTAAGGCCATTGGCGGTGAAGCCTTTAGTACCGATACGCACAGCGTCGGGCTGGACCACGCTCGACAGGTGTGCTATGATGTAGTAGTGCGAGTTCTTGGTCATTTTGGTGTAGTTGCGGTTTATGTCCACGGCGCCGTAGCAGGTCGAGCAGCCGCCGGGACGGTAGGGGCCGTACTTGCCGTCGCTGTCTTCGCCGAGCATCAGGTTCCATACAATCACGCCTTTGCACCAGCGGTTGACTGTGCCGAGAGCCACCTGCTCCATGTCGTCGGTCAGACGCTTGTCGAGGTTCTGGCCGTCGTTCCAGGTGCCGATTGAAGTTTCGGTAAACACCAGGTCCATGCCGGGGGTGGCATTGTGTACAACAGTGAGCTCTTCTTTGTCGCCGCCATAGTTGTGATAGGCTGCGCCGTCGAGATACTGCTTGGCTTCCTCATCCTTGTAAATGTTGGTAGGATAGCCCTTCTGGTCGGCCATATTGTCGTAATTGTAGTTATGGTCAAAAGCATATACCTTAGTATTAAGGCCTGCTTTTTTCAGAGCCGGACCGAGGCCGTTCTTGATAAAGTCGCGCTCCTCTTCCCAGCCCATGTACATCGAGGCACTGTTGCCGCGGTTCAGAGGTTCGTTCTGCGGAGTAACCGAGTAGATGGGCACCCCGGCGGCTTCCATGGCCTGAATCCACTTTACAAAGTACTCGCCGTAGTCGGCATAATACTTGGGATTAAGCTGACCCGATGTCCAACCGTTGTGGGGCTTGAGGTCGGTGAGGTTGTTCACCTTCATCCAGCGCGGAGCGGTCCATGGAGTACCCATAATCTTGAGGTCGGGGTTGATGTCCAGAATCTCCTTGAGGACGGGAATCACATAGCCGGTGTCCTCGCTGGTAAGGGCGAAGTTTTCGATGCCCTCTTTGTCGCAGCAGGTAAACTCGCTCAGCGAGAAGTCGCTGCACCCTATCGATATACGCACGTAGCTGAAACCGTAGCCGTTGTCGGGCGAGAAAGTGGTGGTGAGGAACTCCTTGCGGTCCTCGGGCTTCATGCGCATGAGGTTATAGCAGGTGGAGCCTGTGATGGCGGCGCCGAAACCGTCCATGGTCTGGAATTCCTCGGAAGGAACCAGGCGGATGGTCGAAGGCGACATATTGTCGGACTTGCTGAAGTCAATCCAGCTTTGGGCCAGTTCCTTCGAACGGTTGGCGGTGGTGGTGAGCACCCGCACGTCACCCGTCGTCGGCTCCTGTGGAGTCGACGGGGTGTCGGGAGTATCGGGGGTGTTCTTGTCGTCGCCGCAAGACATCAGCATTGCGCCGGCGGTAAGTATCGTAGCTAATATCACGTGTTTTCTGTTCATGTAATTATACATTTTCAGGGTTGTATCAAAATAAGTCATCAATAATTGCAGCTTGCAGTGTATCAAACGTATTAAAGCTTTATATATTGCACATTTACAGCTATTTGCAGCCTATTTGCATACTTTAACCCAAAGAATATTAATAGCCGGGGTTCTGCACTACATTGGGGTTGGTGTCGAGCACATCCTGCGGTATGGGCAGCAGGTAGCTGTTGCGGGTGTATGGAACCACTATAGGCAGACGACCGGAATCATTTTTCTGTGCTGCGGCCATAACGCTTTCAACCAGGTCGAGGCGCACCAGGTCGAACCAGCGTTCGCCCTCGCAGGCAAGCTCCAGACGACGCTCGTTGACGTAGGCGTTGAACAGGCTTTCTTTGTTGCTCTTCTCGGCATTGGTCAGCTTGGCTACGCCGGCACGGGTACGGATGCGGTCGATGATGTCTGCGGCGCCGGCAAGGTCAACGTCCTTGCCGTTGATCAGAGCCTCGGCCTTGAGCAGCAGCAGGTCATCGTAGCGCAGGAAGAATACATTGCTGTAGCCCGAACGTACCTTATACATGAACGGATAATTATCGTTGGGATAGTAGTTGCTCCAGCCGCATTCGTAGTAAACCACGGTCTGTTCCTTGCGCTTGGTGTCGCCGGCCTTGTCGAATGCGGCGAGCAGGTTGCGCGAAGGTGTAATCCACTTTGCCCAAGTGAACGAGTTGTCCCAATCCTCAAGACAGCGGCCGTACATCCACGAAGCCCAGTTGCCCGAGCCTACGGGATAGTGTACTTCCAGAATCGATTCCACGGTGTTGGTATGCAGCGGAGTGGCGCTGAAACCGTCTTTTACAGGACCGTCGATGTTGAACAGGTCGCCATATTCGGGGCAGAGGTCATAGCCGGCGGCTGCGAGCTCGTCGACATACTTTATAACTTTGCTGTAGTCACGCACAGGCTTTTCGGCATATACCTTGGCCAGGAGGGCGCGGGCAACGTCCTTGCTGAAGATTGTTTTGTTGCCGTTGCCCTCGGGAGCATACAGGTATGCGTCCTCCAGGTCCTTGAGAATATATTCGTAGGCCTCGGCCTCGGTGTTCTGAGCCGGGAAGTAACTTTCGTACGACTCGGTGATGTTCTCCGAGGTAATGTCCTGAGGTATGGTGGTGATGATAGGAATATTACCCCACATACGTACCATTCGGAACCATACAAATGCACGCAGAATTTCGGCTTGGGCACGCATGGTGTTGACCTCGTCGCTGCTGAGGCTGCCGTCAGCCACTTTTTCCACACTGATTATGAATTTGGTACACTTGGCGGCCTGGAGCATGTAGTAGTTCCAGTCGCGGTTCACACACAGGGTGGTGCCGTTCAGGTCGTTGGTGGCGGGATCGACAACCTCCGAGCCGGTAGTGCCGGCGTATGCGTTGTCGGAGTGTACGTCGCCTATGAGCAGCCAGTCGAGCTGCAGCTGGTTCTGGTTGCCGCGGAAGTCCTCGTACAGGGCTTTGAGAGCGCTTTCGGCGTCGGCGCGGTTCTGGTAAACCACCTCCTCGACGTTGTTGTCGATAACGCCTTCAGTTACGTCGGAGTAGTCGCTCACAGGATCGTAATCGAGTCCGCATCCGGTGGCAAGCATCGACAGAGCCACAAGACCACTGAAGAAATATTTAGTTTTCATATCTGTTTCGTTGGATGTTAAATAGGATTAGAAATCGATGTTCACACCAAATACAAAGCTCTTGCAGTGAGGATAAGTACCCCAGTCGATGCCCTGTACGTGGCCGTTGTTGCCCCACTGGTTTACTTCGGGGTCCATGCCGGAGTAGTGGGTGAATGTCACCAGGTTCGAAGCGGTGAAGTAAGGCTGAATGCGCGAGATGCCGGCTTTCTTCATCCACTTGCCGCGGATATCGTAGCTGAGCGATATATCCTTGATGCGGATATAGCTGCCGTCTTCGATAAAGTAAGTACTGTTACGCATGTTCCAGTTGGCCTTGGGCATATCGGTAATCTGTCCGGGTATCTGCCAGCGGTCGAGTACCTTGGTGGTCTGGTTCTTGCCGTCGTACATGCCTTCGGTTTCCATACGCGAGGCATTGAATATGTCGTTGCCGTACGAGCCCTGCAGGAAAATACTGAGGCCAAAGCCCTTGTAGGCAAAGGTGTTGGTCATGCCGAAAGTAAAGTCGGGGTTGGGGTCGCCGATGAATGTACGGTCCGACGAACTGATGCGGCCGTCGCCGTTTATGTCCTCGTAAATCATCAGACCGGTTTCGGGGTCGACACCGTTGGCCACATAGCCGTAGAAGCCACCCAAAGCGCGGCCGGGTTCGTTGCGGACCACGGCTTCATTGACTGTTTCGGATGTAACGGCGTCGAGGTAAACCTTCTGAAGTTCGAGCTTGGTGAGTTTGTTTTTATTGAACGACATGTTCAGGTTGGTGGTCCATTCGAATTCGCCCACAAAGTTGTGTGAGGTGATACCGAATTCAAAACCTTGGTTGGTCATCTCGCCTTCATTACGCTGTATAGAGCTTGCAGCGGCCGAACCCGAGGGAAGCGATACCCACATAAGCATGTCGGTGGTCTTTTTGTAGTACCAGTCGGCAGCAAATTCAATGCGGTTGTTCAGCACCGAAAGGTCAACGCCTACACCGGTCTGGTAAGTGGTTTCCCAGGTAAGGTCGCGTGTACGCAGGTTGGCCTGTGTGATGGTGGGCACGGCGGTAGCGTTGCCGTCCTCAAACCAGGGCACACGGTTTATGTTGTAGCGCTGCAGGTAAGCGTAGTCGCCCACGCCATCCTGGTTGCCGGTCATACCCCAGCCGGCACGCAATTTGAGGTCGCTGAGCCAGGTCTGGTCCCGGAGCCACTTTTCCTGCGAGATACGCCATGCGGCAGAAGCCGAGGGGAATACCTTCCAGCGATGGTCGGGGTGGAGTTTCGACGAGCCGTCGTAGCGGACGTTGGCGCTAACCAGATACTTGGAGTCGAAGTTGTAGCTTACACGGCCAAGATATGAGAAGATACCCCACTGCGATGCAGCTGAGCCGGTTTCGGTCCAGCTGATTTTGTTGGCGGCGTTGAGGGTTTCGATGCTGCCGTTGCGGTAGTACTGGCCGTTAATCCAGTTGTTGGAGTAGTTGGAGTCGGTCCACGATGTACCGGCCATAATCTGCAGGTTGTTCAAGCCGAAGGTCAGATTGTAGTTGGCTACGTTATCCCAGGTGAGTACAGTGTTCTGATTGCGGCCGTCATAGCCTTCACCACCCTGCTCGCGGCCATGGGTGGTAAGTTCGGGATCGAGAAACGAGGTATCCCAACCATGACGGCGGTCCATGGTAAATTTACTGGAGAAGGTCAGACCCTTGTAGATGTCGAACAGAAGTTCGCCCGATGCAATGAGGCGGTTCTCACGCGTGCGGTTGCTCTGCTGGCGGGCTTCGTTCTCAAGCGGGCTCTGCATGTTCAGACCGTAGAAGTTGTTGTAGAAACGGTCGGGATGCTCGGGATCCCAGATTGGGGCATAGGTCGGAGTATTGATTACGGCCAGGATTACACCGCCGCGGTTACCTACGGTACCCATGGCACCGCCGCCGTTCGACGAATAGTCGGAGTACACAATGTTGGCCTTTGCGGTAAGCCACTTGCGAAGTTTGCCTTCCACGTTGGCGCGGAAGTTGAAGCGCTGGAAGAACGAGCTCTTGAGTATACCCTGGTCGCGCTGGTAGCCGCCCGACAGGTAATAGCTTATTTTGTCGGTGCTCTGCGACACAGCCAGCTGATAGGTCTGAGTGTTGCCGGTGCGGTAAGTTTCGTCAAACCAGTCGGTCTGATCGGTGAGGCCGTCGGGCAGTTTCACAAGGCCGATTTCATCCATAAGCTCCTTGTACTGTGCTGCATTGAGCACATCGACTTTTTTAGCCACCTTGGTGAAACCGCCCTGTACGTTCAGCGATATCCTGGCATCGCTGCTGCGGCCCTGCTTGGTAGAGATAATCACAACTCCGTTGGCACCGCGCGAACCGTAGATAGCGGCCGACGAGGCGTCCTTGAGAATCTGCATGCTCTCGATGTCGCCGGGCGAAAGGAAGTTTACATTGTCCACAGGCACACCGTCAACAACATACAGAGGTTCGTTCGAACCGTTGAACGAGGTGGTACCGCGCACACGCACAGTCATGCCGCCGCCGGGAGCGCCGGTGGGTTGCTGTACCGACACACCGGCAGCCTTACCCTGGATAGCCTGGGCAGCCGACACAATGGGGCGGTTGGCAAGTGCTTTCTCGTCGACTGTCGACACTGCTGTAGTAAGGTCTTTACGCTTTACCGAGCCGTAACCGATAACCACAACTTCGTCGAGGTTGGTTACATCTTCGGAAAGGGTCACATTCATGGCCGGCGAAGCGGGCAGCTCGCGGCTCACATATCCAATATAGGAGAAAATAAGAGTTGTGCCTTCAGGCACCTTGATGCTGAAATTGCCGTCGATGTCGGTGGTTGTACCGGTACCGGGCCGGTTCTTGATTTCCACGCTTACGCCGATTAGCGGTTCTCCCTCGCCGTCCGACACTGTTCCTCTTGCCGTGATGTCGGCTGCCCAAGCAGCCACACCGCAAAGAAGCATCATTGCCAGGCTCAGGGCCAATGGTAAAAGATTGCAGTCCTTTTTCATTCGGAGTTAGTTTTAGGTAATTTATTATATGTGATATTTGTTTTTCCGGTTTCCGAATATGAAATATGTGCCGGAAGAGCATAATTTTTGTGCATGATTCCGACTATGCAAAATTAGTATTTTTTTTGAAGCTATGTATACACGGGTAAAGTGCCGGAGTAAACAGTAGGTAAGCCATCCACCACTATAGCACAGCACTTTAGCCCATAACTTCCATCAACAAAAAGTAAGGCAAAATATATGCAGAAGTATTAAAAAATGTAGTCAGAAACAAGAATTGTATCCCCCCGTCGTCCTCGACGGGGGACGTCGACGTTGTGACAATTTTTTCCGTTCTGTAGTACATGCACTCATCAGCCGTCACTACTTTCCTACGCCAAAATTAACCTATGGGGCTATGGCTGGCTATGGACTATGGTTTCTTATCTGAATCGTAACAACAGCTTGAGGCGGTAAAACTTCAATCAGTCCGCAGACTTGATTTCACAGGCGATTCCATGCCTTCCCGAACTCATCATTCGATATAATTTGGACTCATCGTCAATCTCCGCACAAAACACATTGCCAATTCGTGTAACTATTCTTTTTGCCATAAAATTTCGCGGTAATTATATTTTCATCTTCCGGTACCGCCAGTTGCGGAAACGGAATCTGGCTATCTCCCATTTCTCCCGCAGTCGCAGATGCAGCTGCAGTTCCAGCTCGCCGGCAGGGACAGGCACCAGATGGGCCTCGTTCAGTTTTACAACTTTCGGTAGAGCCGAATTCGCCCGAACTTTCGCCATAAACTTATCGCGGTCGCCGAAACGTTCCTCCATTTCCGATAGCCATGCGCCTCTCGACTTATCAAAAAAATACTCAAACCTGTCATCGCTGCAATTTGAAATATTCTTTTCAAGCTCCTTTTCAATAAGCGCCTTTAACTCTGTGTCTTTAAAGAACAGGGCTATCGCAAGGAGCAGCTCAAACGTACTTTTATTAAAAATCAGATTCCGATAATCACAAATTATATCTCTGCTCCATTTATTTTTAATTATATCAAACAAGCTATTCAGCTGTATCTCCTTTTGAAACAGAGGATCCACCAATTCGTGTACGGCCGCCTTAAGCTTTTCAAATTCAAAAAAATGATAGTCAAAATCAAAATGAAATTTTCTTAACAGTCCATACAAATATATCCTTACCGTATGACGCTTCATTTCATCAGAATCATCGTACCATAAAGGTAAAATTGTCAAAGCTATATCATACGATTCCCATCTGCGGGAAAACGACAGCCCAATCAGCATTATATCCGCTTTCATCATAAAAGATGACGGAGTATATTGCTTGAGCATCGGAAACTCCTGAGTCCAGAGTTTCTTTACTTCAGGGTAACTTATTTTTTGTTTCATTTTAGAATTCTTTTTAAGGTTGAATAATAGGACTAATTTCTATACTCCTCGGCTGAATTTTTATGATACTACCCAAACTGACAATTACATAATCACCCAAGTGTAAAATACAACCGTGCCCGCTACAGTGGCTTCTCGAATTTACCAAGGGTGCGGACAGCCTCGGCAAAGTCTTTTTTGTCGATTATGGCTTTGTTGCGTACCTTGAACCGGTTGTTGTAAACCGTCTGGGCCGAACAGTGCAGGAAGTCGGCTATCTTTACGCTGTCGGTGATGCCGAGGCGCACAAGGGCGTAGATGCGCAGCTCTGTATTGAGCAGTTCACCTTCCTTGGGCACTATGCGCTTGTCGTCCTGCAGCAGTGAGTTGAAGTCGTTTACAAAGTCGGGGTAGATGTGCAGGAATACAGTGTCGAACGAACGGTAAAACTCACGCAGTTCGTCCTTCATATTGTCGACTCCGGCTGTTTCGTCTTCGATTTCGCGGTATTTGTGGGTCTTTGCCTTCACATGTATGCTCTTGCGGAACTCCTCGAGTTTGCGTATATAGTTGGAGCAGATTGTGAATACATAGCCTATGTACTCCTCTTTTACATAGTTCGCCTCGGTCAGCTCGTCGTTCTTGCGCGTAATGTCGGCGTTGAGTTCCTTGAGTTTGGTATTGGCCTCAGCCAGCTGAGCCTGAGCGTCGGAAAGTTCGCGCAGGTTGCGGTTCAGCTGCTTGTTGGCGCTGTCGAGATTGCGTCCCTGACGCATCAGACGCCGGTTCTGCTTTATGATTATGGCTATGGTCATGGCAAGCACGGCACTGAGCAGACACACCAGTGTCAGAAACAGATTGGTGCGCAACTGCTGGCGGTGGTTACGCTCCTGATAGGCCTTGCTGACAGAGTCGAGGGTCTGCATGATGCCGAATGCCCGTCCGCGGTTGGGGTAGCTTATGGCCTTGTCGAGGCTGAAATTGATATATCGGTATGCACGGTCGATGTCGCCCTCTCCGTTGGCGAACATTATCTTGGCCAGGTCGTCGAGCGACGCTATCTCGGCATTGGCGATTTTGACATCAATCATAGCCGACAGCACCATGTATTTGCGGGAATTTGCCTCGTCGCCGGCCTGCTGGTACAGGCGCGCGAGCACATATGCGTCCATGGCGTCGCGACGTGTGTCTTTGGACGAATGCTCCAAGCGGCGGCGCATGGTTTCATTTAGGTCAGGGTCGTTGCGGTCGGTGCCTATAACGTCCCAGGCGCGATACCACAGGTACTCCGGATGGTCGGGGCTGATTACGGTCATTATCGAGTCCTTGTAGCTGCGCTCTTTGGCGTAATACTCGTTGGTTTCGCCTCCGGTGTAGTTGCCCATGTGGCTGTAGAGGTATATTTTCTGACCGTAATATTCCACAAGCTGCTCCCGAGTAAGTTTTGAGCGGTCGACGGTATCAAGCAGACTCTCGGCCTCGCGCAGAAGTCCGATGGCCGCCTGCAGATAAGATTTCTTGATTAAACTGCTGTTTAGACGCTCTATATTGCCGCTGCGGCGCGCTATATCGAGATTGGCATCGATATATTTCATGGCCGAGTCGGAGTTGTAGGTCAGATACTCGTCGTAGAGCTGCGCATTGAGAGTAAAACGTTCGTCGGGCGTGCCGGCGGAACTGAGCCTGTGGCGCAGGTCAGACACACGCAATATTTTCTTACGGTCAAATTCGTCACGACGGTCGATAAGCGAATCCAGCGACAGAATGTCGGCCGACGGCTCATCATCTCCACGGCTGCACGACGAAGATACGCAAATACATAGCACCAATAATAAAATCAGATATAGCGTTTTTTTCATGTGTTTCGATTTGTGGAGCAACAAAATTAATAAATTATTTTGAATCCGGCGCTATATACTTCTGATTTTTCGCCCGCAGATGACGTGGCCGCTCCGCCACTGTAAGGGGCCTGGCACCTATGACATAAATGCCGCACCCGGCTGAGAGTGCGGCATTTATATCGGGTTGATATTGTGTTTAAATCTTCACAATATGGCTTACGGCGGCGCTGCCGTCGGCCTGTATTATGCGCAGCATGTAGCGGCCTGCAGGCACTTCGAGGGTAAGCTGCATCTCACAGCTGCCGTTGCCTGCAAATTCGGCCAGCAGCTGTCCGGCCATATCGAAGGCCTGGACGCGGACAATTTCATGCGCGGCGCTCACGTTCACCACTCCGCAGGTAGGATTGGGCCATACTCCGGTGCTGACAGTTACGTCCGGTGTACCGCTCTTGATGTTCTCCACCTCGAGCTCCATGCCGTCGTTGCCGGGGTTGGCATCGTTGTCGAGCATGGTCGTGGCCCTGACTGTGGCCTTGCGGTACGAGGTGAACTCATACGGTACCGGGAAAGTGAATTCAGCGCTTTCGCCCGGCTCCAGCGGGCGGTTCATCACGGCCAGCTGAGGCATGGTGCCTATCTGATACTTCATGGGAATCATGGACACGGCCGCTTCGCCGTAGTTGGTCACCTCCACGGTGACATCGCACACGCCGAGTTCCTCGCCGCTGACAGGCGACAGGATAGCGCTTACACCCACATCCTGTGTCAGACAGCGCACGTGGGCTGTAAAGGCATCGTTGGAGCTGTCGATATCGCCGTTCAGAGCCGTGGCGACAGTTACGGTATAGACTCCGCAGCGCTTCATATCCACGCTGCCGGGGAAGGTGTATTCTACTGTTTCGCCAAGCGGAACCGACGGCACTGTACCGCTGAGGGTCTGCGGGGCGTCGTCGCCGGCCAAGTTCACAGCTACGCTTACAGGCACATCGAACAGATGGGCCTCGCCATAGTTGGTCACGGCTATTGTCACACTCTCACCGCTGTCCAGGGCAACGTCGGCGGGGCTTACCAGCGCCGACACTCCGGCATCGAAATCCTTGTGGGTGCTGTTGACCTGAACGGTCAGTGTGTTGTCGTCGGGGTTCACATCGCCGTCGGCCATAGCGGTGATTGTAAAGGTGTAGACTCCTTCGGCATCCATGTCTGCCATATCGGGGAATGTGTAGGCCACGGTGGCACCGTCGGCGAGTTGTTGGTCGAGCATGCCCTCGAGTACTGTGCCGGCGCGGCCGGGCGAAGTGATTTCACATCGCAGCTTCAGATTGCCTACAGCGCCCTTGCCTTTGTTGGCAATGCTCACGCTCACGGCCTCGCTGTGGCCAAGCTTGCCCGATACCGGCGAATTGAGTGCGGCTACGGCCACATCGACAACGGGCAGACTTACAATGTCGAAGGCCATTTCGTTATCTGCCGGATTGGCATCCAGGGGCACTATCGCACGGCACACGGCATTGTATGTGCCGGGGGCACTGAGGTCGACACCGCAGAATGTCACAGTGTAGCTCTCGTCTTCGCCGCTCTGGCCTGCCGAGCGAACGAACTGTGCATGATAGGTGCGTTCGCCTACCTGCAGCTCGAAGGGCACGCCCTCCACACTCTGCTCCGATTTGTTTACAAATTCCACTTCCACACTCTCGTTGTCGCCCATAACGGCGCTCTGGCTATGCGAAATCACTCGTGTGATGGCCAGGTCGGGCATCACATCGGCCTCTTCGGCTGTGACTGCGGCATTGATGAACAGCGAGCGTGTTTTGCCGCGAGGCTGCATGCATATACTGTAGGCTCCATCGACCGGGACTTCAAAGAAGCCGGTATAGCGGCTCATAACCGTCTGCGACAACTCTCTGAGGCTGATTACCGGCACTGTGGTGTTGGTTGCGGCACTGTAGGCAAACACGTCGATATCGGCAGTGTCGCCCTCAAGCACGTAATAGCAAAACGACACGCGGACTGCCTTGCCGGCACGTAAGTTCATGGCCGGAGTTGCCACATAGTCGTTGGCTTCGGTTTCGCCGTTGGCCAGATATATGTAACCCAGACCCATGCTGCGGTCGGCGGTGAAGGCAAAGGCATCGCGGTTGAGGTTGAACGCCGCGCTGCGGCTCAGCGCCTCATCGGGCAGAAGGCTGAATGGCAGGTCATACGGCTCGATATAGCTGATTGTACGGCTTACGCTGTTGTTGCCTGCGTACTCGTCGCCGTCGGTGCTGACACTGATATGGAGCTGCTCGTCGGCCGAAGCGTCGAATACAAAGTCTTCGTTGAAATAAACCGTGTACTCGCCGTCGGGCTCAAGGGCCACGTTCGTGAATTTCTGTTTGCGATTGCCTATGCTCTCCGAAACGGCTTCAAGAACAAACGAATCGACCACTGCGGTACCGTTGTTGCGTATCACAAGCCCGACAGGATAGCTGCGGATTTCCGACACATACGAGGATGGCAGGACTATCTTCTCGGCCGAAAGGTCACAGCCGAACTGCTCGGCCAGACGGAAGCCGCCAAGATACATGCGGTAGTCGATGGCTTTGTCGTCGCGCACCTCGAAGCGGAGCTGATATATGCCGTCCGATGCCGGAGTGAATGTTACCGAGTTTTCGACGTAGCCGAATGTGTCGACGGCAGCCGACGCTATATCGAGAACACTTGCATCGGCGGTGTTCACAAGCTTTATGGCCAGAGGCAGACTGCCGCCTTCCATGCCCACACGGCTCAGATAGTTGAGTTTATATGTCTTGCCGCCTTCGAGCAGTATGTGGCGCGAAGTAAGGGCTTCGTCGGACCCTGGCAGTGTCACGGTGGTAAAACCGTACAGACCGCCGCCGTAGCTGAAGATATATGAGTCGAGCATGGCGTCGGAGCGGGCGCTAAAGGTGTAGCCGTCGCCATTATTGTCGTCTACCGTCCAGCGTGCTATGTCGTAGCCCTTTACGGTGGAGGTACCCATGTCGGGGATATATGGCGCCAGAGTGAGGTCGCTTTCCAGACGGAACTCCACGGCATCGTTGGAGGGGTCTTCGTCGCCGGGCAGTTCAACACCGAGCTTTACTATATGGACTGTGCCGAGATCGCTCAGGTCGACTGTGCCTGCGAAAGTGAACTCGACTGTACTGTTCGGAGCCAGAGCATCGGCCAGAGGCTCGCTCAGCACGGTCTTGCCGTCGATTTCAAGGCAGACCCTGGCTGTGCCGGCGGCTATGGGGCCGGAGCCATAGTTGGCTATGGTGGCCTTTACTGTTTCGGCATCGGTATAGCGGTAAGCCGAGGGCTGAGGCGAATGTACGGCCACAACTGCGGCATCGGTGTCGACATTGCGGTACACGGCGATATTCTCCAGACGCATCACGCCGGCTCCGGCCTCGCTCAGCGAGTGGAAGCCGATATAATAGATGCCGTCGGTCGCGGCGGTAAACACAGCCGACTGACTCAGTGCGTTCTCATCGGTGATATCGTCGTTGCTCCATATTTCGTGCAGGCCCTCAGCCATGCCGGCATCGGTACTTGCATAAACCTTCATGGCGTTGGCGCCGTAACCCTCGTCTTCGGTCACGGCCGAGAACTCTATGCGGTACGAGTTGCCGGCATGCATGGCTATGGGGCGCGACACCAGATAGGCATCGTTGGGCTCATCGTTCCACTCGGGCTCGACATACCAGAAGAAACCGTACCAGTCCTCGTAGTCCCAGCCATATTCGCTGTTGTTCTCAAAGGTTTTCCAGCCGTCGTCGGAAACGGTTTTCACTCCGTCCTCGTCGTGGAAGAAGGGTATATAGGGGACCGACACAACCAGATTCTCGGCATAGGCCTTGATTTTGTTGTTGTAGGCAATAGGGTCGCCGTCGGCCCGCACACCGGCCACGATTGTACGGCGGTGTCCCGTGGCGCTCAAGTCAATGCCGCCGGGGAAACTGAACGTATAGTCCGCGCCGGGCGCAACCGGAGCCGGAAACACGCACACCCGGCTGTGCTCGGCACCGCCGTCCACACTGTAATAGAACTCGGCTTCGGCCAGCTCGCGTGTGCCGCAGTTATGCATGGTCAGGGTCAACGGCTCCGACTTGCCGAACACACCCTCGGTAGGCCTGACGTCGCTGGTCGAATAGTTGATGTCGGTTATGGCAGGGTCGACCTCGGGCAGAAGCGACACAAACACACCGTCGATATAGCCGGCCAGACTCTGCGGATTATGCACCGGCGAGGCATCGACATAGAATTGCAGCAGCAGACTGCTGTCGTCGAATTTGGCCGGCAGCTGATAGCGGTAGAGGTTCCATCCGCCTACCGGCGTGCCGGCGAACGAATCGCCATTCACAGTCGAAAACAGGTCGGTCCAGCTGGCTCCGCCGTCGTTGCTCACACGGAAGCGGAAGTCAATGCCGCCCCGGAAGGCATAGTTCAGTTCATAGCCATAGAAGCCCACCTGGAGTCCGCCAAGGCCTGTCGCATCTATTTCGGGCGAAGTAAGGGTGAGCCGGGTATCGTTGCCGTTCACCATTATTCGCGCCGAACGACGGCTCGACGGCTCGATAAGGGAGAACTGCGGTTTGCCGATATCGCCGAGTTCCCATCTGGTGGTATTGGTCGGCACCGCGTTCTCCTGACTCCATGTCTGAGGGAAAGCATCGCCGTCGAAGCCTTCTACAAATACGGTCGTACCGTAATATTGGGCCGTGGCCGTGGTTGCTCCGGCAAGCAGCAGGCCGCAAAGTAGTTGTCGCACTGTCATAGTACAGTAAATTTAACCGTTTCGCCATTCATTCTGAGAATATACACTCCGGGAGCAAGGGCTGCAGTATGTGCCGTTCCGCCGACAATGCGGCATGTGAACATCAAACTTCCGCTGCAATCGAACACCGAGGCCTCGCCATCGGCGTTCACACTGAGTGCGCCATGACTGTATGCGGCTTTCAACGCCTTGCCGCCTGCGAGAGTCGGGGTCAGCGACGCCGGTTCGGCCATAACTATATTCTGCGCATAAATGCTGCCCCGGCCGTCTGCCATGCCGTTGTCGCCCCAGGCGAGCACCAGCTGGCGGCCACCGCTGTAGCTGAGGCCGCCACGACCTTTGTCGCCGAGCATCATGCTCACCGGCAGTTGGGTATCGACAATGTTGCCGCCGGGGTCAAGCTGACTGTATTCGATGGTGGCTTCGTTGAAAGCCGAGGCGTTGCGGTACACCACGGCCAGGTCGCCGCCGTCGACTACCTGCACTCCATATATGCTCACGCTGTACGAAAGCCAGTCGAGCAGCACCGGGCTGTCCCACAGATATTCGCCGGCGGCATCATATTTGGCCACTCCGAGATTCACGCCGTTGACATCGCTGAACGGATATGCCACATAAATGTCGCCCTGCGGCGAAGTCGCCACACTAAGCGAGGTCGGATAGTACTGAGGCTCGGGCCAGAGCAGCTCGCCGCTGCGGTTCATAGCCTGCAGTGCGCCAACTACCTTGGTGGTACTGACGGCATGGTTCCAGCTCAGCACTATGCCGCCAGAGCCGTCGGCAGTGACCATAGGCTCGCGGCTTACTATGGCGCTGCCCCTGTCGACCGATACCGGCTCTTCCCAGGCGCCTTCGCCATTGGCGGTATAGCGCATCACCGTGAGGTTACCGGCATCGCCTTCGACATACACGGCGTAGAACGAGTCGCCGCCGGCATCGGCCAGCGCATACAGGCCGTTGGTGCCGGTGAGTTCTATCATGCCGCCCCAGGCCTTGGAGCCGTCGGCGGCGAGTTTGGTTATCTTTATGGTGTTGCGCGCACCGACAAGCGACTGATATGCTACAACCACGTTGCCGGCATCGGTGCGCAGCAGCTTAGGATTCAGACACGACTCTACGTTGTTTTCGGCCACCGGCACGCCGTCGCCCCACTGCTTGGCTCCGTGGCTGTCGATTTTATACACATAAGTCTGCCAGGTGCCGTTGCGCTTGTCGGAATAGGCTATATATACATTTCCGGAAGTATCCGAAGTTATGTCGTAGCCGCTCGACCAGGAAGGCGTAGCATGCTGCGACACATATATACCGCTTTCGCCCAGTTGCGGGGCGCCGTCCTTATCCAGCAGTTGCAGTTTAAGCGATGCGTTTGAGTCCTCCCACGAAAGCCATGATACGAATGTCGAACCATCGGGGCCGGGCACTGCCAGCGGCAGGTCCTGACCGGGCACATCCTGCCCCGATATAAGCAGATTCGGGCCGGTGGCCGGGTTCCAGGCGCACAGCGACCCTGCCGACGCGAGCACTACTGATAGGTGTAATAGTTTTTTTAGCATGGAAATGTACTTTAAGATGTTAAAATTAGGTTTATGCAGTCTTTTAGATATTCATCAGGCGCAAAGTTACTAAAACACCCCGTCAATGCAACATATTTTTGCAGAAATTTGCACAAAAAAAAATTGATTATACTTTCCCGTCGTCACGACGGGAGAAAAGCGTCAACCGGGGGCACAATGTGTGAGAACACAAAAGAGCCGCTTCCCTTGCGGGAGGCGGCTCCTGAAATATTTAAAAAATCAACTTACGTTGGATTAGTCCTGATTAAGGTTTACGCGCTTGAACGCTACAACCACGAGGCCACTCTGAGCTTTTTCGAGGTACTTGCCAATGGTGAGGTCACCGTCTTTGATGAACTCCTGTTCCATCAGGCAGGATTCCTTGTAGAATTTCTGCAGACGGCCCTTGGTGATATTTTCAATCATCTGCTCGGGCAGGTTGGCAGCCTTGGCTTCAGCGGTTTCTTTGATGATTACGCGAGCCTTGTCGGCTTCCTCGGCAGTGAGCCAGCCCTTGGCGATGTTCGATTCGATGTGGTCTTCGCTGTCAACGAGGTTGGGGTTGATGCCGGCCTTCTTGAGTGCGTTCTCAACGGCCTTCTTAACCTGCTCCTGCTTGGTTTTTTCGATAGCAACGGCCTTTTCGCTTTCAACCACTTCGGCGGGAACGCTTGCCTGGTCTACGGCTACGGGGTTCATCGAAGCAACCTGCATTGCCACGTCGCGGCCCACCTGGTAGTCAACTCCTTCGAGGTTGAATGCTACGATGGTGCTAAGCTTGTTGCCAAGGTGGTTGTACGAAGTGGTGCTGGGGCCTTCGAGCCATTCGTATGCGCTGATTTCGGTCTTTTCGCCGGTCTTGCCGCTTTCTTCGGTCACGAGGTCAGCGATGGTAAGACCGTTGAGCTGTAAAGCCTTGAGTTCGTCAACCGACTTCACACGGTTTGCAACTGCGGCGTCGAGAATCTTCTGGGTGAGTTCAACGAAGCCTGCGTTTTTGGCTACGAAGTCGGTTTCGCAGTTCAGGGCCACGATAGCGGCAAAGTTGCCTTCGCTCTTGGCCAGCACGCAACCTTCGGCTGCCTGACGGTCTTCGCGCTTGGCGGCAACTGCCTGACCTTTCTTGCGGAGAATTTCAACGGCCTTTTCGATGTCGCCGTCGGTTTCGGCAAGAGCTTTTTTGCAGTCCATCAGGCCGGCACTTGTGAGGTGACGCAGCTTGGTGATTTCTGCCATTGTTACTGCCATATTATCTGGAGTTTTTTGGAGGTTTGTGATTGAAATTAATTATTCGGCTGCTTCTTCAGCTGCTTCTGCAACGGGAGCTTCAGCTTCTTCGGCTTCGTCGTTGCGACGTACGCGGCGACGTTCGCGCTTGGGAGCTTCTTCGCCTTCGGCAGCGGCAGTGTCGATTTTTTCAGCCTTGCGCTCTTCGAGTCCTTCGGCCATTGCACAGCAAACAGCACCGAGGATTACCTCGATCGACTTGCTGGCGTCGTCGTTGGCGGGGATTACGAAGTCAACGCTGTTGGGGTCGGAGTTGGTATCGACGATACCGAACACTGGGATACCCAGACGGTTTGCCTCGGCTACGGCGATGCGCTCTTTGAGGACATCGACTACGAAGAGTGCGGAGGGCAGACGGTTGAGGTCGGCAATCGAGCCAAGGTTCTTTTCGAGCTTGGCGCGCTGACGGGTCACCTGGAGGCGTTCGCGCTTGCTGAGGTTGTCGAAGGTGCCGTCCTTAATCATCTTGTCGATGGAAGTCATCTTCTTCACAGCCTTGCGGATGGTGGGGAAGTTGGTGAGCATGCCGCCCGGCCAGCGTTCGGTCACGTAGGGCATGTTCACGCTCTTAGCCATGTCGGCGATTACTTGCTTGGCCTGCTTTTTGGTGGCTACGAAGAGCACCTTTTTGCCGGACTTGGCTATCGATTTGAGGGCAGCGCTTGCTTCTTCGAGCTTTGCGGCTGTCTTATAGAGGTCGATGATGTGGATACCGTTGCGCTCCATAAAGATGTAAGGAGCCATTGCAGGATTCCATTTGCGCTTGAGGTGACCGAAATGGCAGCCTGCTTCGAGGAGTTGGTCAAATGTGGGATTTGCCATGATTTTGTTTGGGGTTGGTTTACGTTCTTTTGAAAAAAACAACCGTGAGGTAGGGAACGTGTCCATCTTCGCGGTTTAGATACTAAACACAAATTCGCGTTCTTGACAGTATGCCGCCATAAAAGCGGCCTGCGATTAACGCTTCGAGAACTGGAAGCGCTTGCGTGCCTTGGGCTGACCGGGTTTCTTGCGTTCTACGGCGCGAGGGTCGCGGGTCATGAAGCCATGCTTGCGCAGCACTGCCTTGTCGTCGGGGTTGATTTTTACCAGCGCGCGGGCGATACCCAGACGGAGAGCTTCGGCCTGGCCTTTGTAGCCACCGCCGTCGAGGTTCACGTGGATGTCGTACTTCTCGGCTACGTCCAGGGTAGTGAGCGGCTGTTTTACGATGTACTGAAGAATCGAAGAGGGGAAGTACACTTCGAGGGGTCGCTTGTTGATGGTAATCACGCCGTTGCCTTCTTTGACAATAACGCGTGCGACTGCGGCCTTACGACGGCCTACTGCATTAACTGTTTCCATGCTTCAATTACTTCAATGTGTTGATGTCGATAACTTTGGGGTTCTGTGCTTCGTGGGGGTGGCTGGGACCATTGTACACGTGCATGTTCTCAATCAGGCGGCGGCCCATACGGTTCTTGGGCAGCATACCCTTCATAACACGGATGTACAGGGGGTGCATGCCGGCCTTGAGGTGCTTGTTGAACGACTTCTTCATCAGCACTTCGGGGGTGAGCTCACGCTGACCGCCGGGGTAGCCGGTGTAGTTGAGGTAGATTTTGTCGGTCATCTTCTTGCCGGTCAGAATGACTTTGTCGGCATTGATGATGATTACGTTGTCACCGCACTCTACGAAGGGAGAGTAGCTGGGTTTGTACTTGCCGCGCAGAAGCTTGGCAACTTTAGCGCAAAGACGGCCCAGAACCTGGTCGGTAGCGTCGATAACTACCCACTCACGTTCCACCTGCTGTGCGTTGGGTGATACTGTCTTGTAACTTAAGGTATCCACTTTAAATGTTTAATTAATAGTTAGTTAATTTGACTCGCCATTACCCGGTGCTTGGCCAAAAGCGGCCGGGCACAGCTTGCCCTGTTATTAATTGGACATAATCGGACTGCAAAGTTACGAATTATTCGCCTAATTTCCAAATTTTTATTCACGCTCTGTGCCTTTTTACACCATGTTTTTGCCTCTGCGCCACGCGCTGGGGCTGCAGCCGGCCTGCTGGCGGAAAAAGCTGCCGAAAAACGACTGGTTGGCGAACGACAGTTCTGCGGCTACCTGCTTGATGCTTTTTTCGGGGTCGGACAGCAGGCGTTTAGCTTCATTCAGCACCATGGTGGATATCCACTCGCAGGGGGTCCGGCCGCTGCGGCGGCGCACGAGCGACGAGAAGTAGCGTGTGCTCAGACACTGCAGCCCTGCGTAGAACTGAACTTCGCGGTGGCTGCGGTAATGTTCGTTGAGGTGGCGTATGAAGTGGTCGAACACGGCATCGGCCCGGGTTTTAACTTCGGGCTCGACCTGCTGTTTTTCAAAAAAGATGTTTATGATTTCGTAGCACAGCGCCTCGCCCAGCGCGTGCAGGCAAAGACGCCCGACCTTGCCGGAGGCCAGATGCTGACGCGCCATAACTATTTTCAGCAACTCCTCGAAGTCGCGACGGATGTCGCCTTCAAGAGCCGACACAGGGTTCGACAGTAGCAGCATCTGGCTACGGGTATCGGTAATCAATCTCAGCACTTCCTGCACAAAGTCGAAATTGGCTATGCCGGCCACTCCGCGCAAATTGCCGGAGTAGTCGGTGATGCGGGTATGCGAGTACGGTGGGTATATATATAGGTGTCCACAGGTAAGATTAACCGTACGGTCTTCCGACATAAGACTAACACTACCCTCCGTGCAGTAGAAAAATCCATTGACACTAAGATGGATGTCAAGTCCTATGCGCTCTATGGTGGTGCAATCCACATAGTGCAGCCCTATTTCCGGCTGCCTGTTGCCGTCGCTCATTTTTTACGCTTCTTCTTACGGTCGTTGTGGATTTTGATTCCGAATATTATCACGGAGCATATTGTAGTGATTACGTTGGTTATCACCAGGGGTATGTTGGCGGGCGGCAGCAGTCCGTTGACCACAAAGAACACGCTGCCCAAACCGAGCATTATAAATGTAGGCAACGCGATACCGTCTGTATCGCGGGTTCGCATGGTAGTGATTGCCTGTGGCATGTAGCCGAGAATCATGCAAACACTGGCTATATAGCCGAAAATTTCGTGTATATCCATTGTCGGAAATTCAGTATATCAGAAAGGCGCCGTGTCGAGTCCTCGACACGGCGCCTGTTGTTAGTCTGTAATTGTTTCAGTTATAGGTTGGCTGCAATTACTTGGCTTCTTCGAGGGTGCAGATGCTTACACGGTTCCACGATTCTTCTTCGAACATTTCACCGATACCCTGTCCTTCAGCCTCGATGCGGCTTGCAGATATCTTGTACTTGCTTACGAGTGCGTTCTTTACAGCCTCGGCACGCTTCTTGGCGAGAGCGATGTTGAGTTCCAGAGGACCGTCCTTGGAGGCGTAGCCCTTGATTACGACCTTGCTGTTGGGGTGATTCTTCATGTAAGCGGCAATCATTTCGACGTTAGGCTGCTGGTCGGCGGTGATAGCGCTTGAACCGATTTTGAAGAACACGTAGCGAACCGAGTTGAGGTTGTTGCTTACTTCCTTGATTACTTCGGGAGCCTTGTTGCGGCAAGCGGCGAGGTCGGCTGCGAGAGCTGCGTTCTGAGCTTCGGCGGCTGCCACTGCAGCGAGAGCTGCGTCGCGTTCGCCACGCATGGCGTTAACCTGAGAGTTGAGTGCGTCGATGTCGTTCTGGCTGTAGCCCGGGTATACACATTCGAAACCGTCGCCGAAGTGATAGGTCACGCCTGCCAGGAAGTTGAAGGTGGCGGCGTTGATGTTATAACCGCTGGCGGTCTGGGCAATAGGCGCACCGTTCATGTTCCAGGCCACATATGGCTTGAGCGATACGGTGAGGTTATCGTTAACATTGAAGTTGAAGTTCAGACCTGCCTTGGTCACGAAGTAGTTTTTGTCCTTGCGGTAATCGAACTCGTTGCTGCCGTTGATGTAGTCGTGTCCCCAGCCTGCGCCAAGTACGGCGGCGATAGAGAACGGACGGGTAACGCAGTCGTAACCGCCGAAAAGGTTAAAGAGGTCTACTGTTGCATAAGCGCCTACGTACGACTGGTCGAATGCTGTGGTGCTGTGTACGTAGTTACGCCAGGATGAAGTGTTTACTGCTGCGGTGGCTTCAACTCCAAGACCAAATACCGGAGTGATTTGCTTGTCGAGGTGCAGACCTGCCACACCGCGCATGTCGCCCCAGAATGCTGCATGGTTCATGGGTGTGGTAACACCTCCGTCTAAACCGAGCGACCAATTGTCGAAGAAGCTTGACTGCTCAATTCCCTGAGCAGATGCGGTCATTGCGCCCAGCGCGAGTGCCGCTACTAATACGGTTTTTTTCATTTGAAAGTTGATAACGTTACTAATTCGGCACAAAAATACGGCCTTTTTTGCTAACTACAAAATTTATTTAATATAATTTTTGCTTATTGTTTTCACAAAAATTAGGTTAAAGACCAGAACTTAAGCTTCGTTGCTATGCTGTTTAACATAGTTAAAAAAATGCCGTATTTCTGTTTTCTTTGTATTTCTAACAAGCCCGGACGGGGTTTGGTTCGTTTTCGTGCCTACATTTCTGTTGTCATACCGGCTCAACTGCAAATCCGGCCAGGCGCAGCCGCGATATAAGTCCCTGATCGCCCGGCAGATGCCCGGCTCCAACAGCTATAAACAGGGCGCCTGAGCGCAGCGACGGCACCAGTCTGTCGACCCAGGCCCGGTTGCGCCCCTCGATAAGTTCTTCGATATTCTTCAGCCCCCGGTATTGTTCGAACTGGCTGTAGAGCCGATTAAGTTCGGCGCTTTTATAGTCGGCAATCAGCCGGCGGGCATCGTCCTGCTGATTACCCTCCATCATGCCTTTGAAAGCTTCTTCGACATTATTGCTCACAAATTCGCCCAGCAGGCTCAGCTGGTAGTCCAGGCCCTCCAGAGCCAACTCCTCCATGTCGAGATAGCGGGCGTAGTTCACAAGCCCGAGGTCCATAGGCATTTCCACCTGAAAGCCCGTCTGCAAGTCCGCCATTACGTTGGCCGACGGATATTTCAAAAACAGACCAATCAGGTTAAGCTGCCGTATATCGGCTGCTATGGTGGCGCTGTCCCCGCCGTTGCGCTGCAATATATAGTCGCACAGAGCGTCGGCGGTGGCGGCAGTGAGTTTGTCGCCCAGAGGCGGCTCGGCCATCAAGCGCTGCGCAAGCTCCATCATTGAACTCTGCACTGCAGCTGCGTCGGGCATTCCTATTTCGGTGTAGAGGGTATCACAGGCAGCAAATGCGTCGTCGAAACCCGGTATGGAATCGGCATATTCCACCTCGACGAAATGGCAGGTGCCAAGCAGGTACGACGGACGCGCGCCGGGCGCCTGGATTTTCCACAGCAACTGAGCCATGGCGCCCAAGGCCACTGACAACAGCATTAAGGACATCAGAAACTTTTTCATATCGCTTATATATATAATGTGTGATTCGAGGATAATGCACAGCTGCATCCCTTGGCCTGAGCTCCGCTGCCCGCGGCAACAGACATTAATGGTAAAGTTAATACATCCTGCACAAGCGACAGTATTATATACACATAAATTATGTTAATAGCGTTTATTTAGCGCAAGCCAATGTTAAATATGTGTTAAAGATGCTGTGATGCCGATTTTTTTTATAAATTTGCAATCGGACAAAATCCAACTATACCATAAAACATCTATATAATTATCCTAAAAATTTAATCCACCGACTATGGCAAAAGTAATTGGCGCAGTAGTGATTGACAAAAATCGCTGTAAAGGCTGCGACTTATGCGTGGTGGCATGTCCGACCGACGTGCTGCTCCTCCAGCCCAAAGAAGTGAACGACCGAGGCTACCATTATGCATTCACGGCCCAACCCGAAGCCTGCATCGGCTGCGCTTCGTGCGCCACGGTGTGCCCCGATGCTTGTATAACCGTTTACCGCCAGGTGATCAAATAACACACTACTTATGGAACAGGAAGAAATCAAATTGATGAAGGGTAATGAGGCCATTGCCCACGCCGCCATCCGCGCCGGCTTCGACGGCTATTTCGGCTACCCCATCACCCCCCAGTCGGAGGTTCTTGAAACTCTCGAAGAGCTCATGCCGTGGGAAACCACCGGTATGGTAGTGCTCCAGGCAGAAAGCGAAGTAGCCGCCATCAACATGGTGTACGGCGGTGCAGCCTCCGGCAAAGCAGTAATGACTTCATCGAGTTCGCCGGGTGTCAGCCTCAAGCAGGAAGGCATTTCATATATAGCAGCTGCCGAACTTCCGGCACTGATCGTAAACGTAATGCGCGGCGGACCCGGCCTGGGTACCATACAGCCCTCGCAGGCCGACTACTTCCAGGCCACCAAGGGCGGCGGCCACGGCGACTATCGTCTGATTGTGCTCTCGCCCGCCACTGTACAGGAAATGGCCGACTTTGTAGGCATGGGCATGGACCTGTCGTTCAAATACCGCGTACCCGCCATGATTCTTGCCGACGGCGTTGTTGGCCAGATGATGGAGAAAGTTGTGCTCCCGCCTATGCGTCCCCGCCGTACCGAGGCTCAGATTGCTGAGCAGTGCCCATGGGCTGCCTCCGGTAAAGACGGACGCAAGCACCGCAATGTGGTGACATCGCTGGAGATGGAGCCCGACAAAATGGAAAAGAACAACCTGCGCCTGCAGGAACGCTACCGCGAAATCGAAAACAACGAAGTTCGCTTCCAGGAATACTTTACCGACGACGCCGAATACCTCATCGTTGCTTTCGGTTCGATAGCACGTATCTGCCTCAAGGCTATTGAAGAAGCCCGTGCACAGGGCATTAAAATAGGTTTGCTGCGCCCCATCACCCTATGGCCCTTCCCCACCAAGGAAATCGAAAATCTGAGCAAACAGGTCAAAGGCATACTGACAGTAGAACTCAACGCCGGACAGATGATTGAAGATGTTCGTCTGGCCGTAGGCAAAGACATGCCCGTATACCACTTCGGCCGCATGGGCGGCATCGTACCCAACCCCAACGAAGTTATCGACGCCCTCAAAAAGCACTTCAAAATTTAAAACACCATGAATCCCAACGATATAATCAAACCTGAAAATCTGGTTTATGCGCGTCCGCGACTTCTCGACGAACGCAACACCCACTACTGTCCCGGCTGCAGCCACGGCGTGGTTCACCGCCTTCTGGCCGAGCTGATTGACGAAATGGGCCTTGAAGACAAAACCATCGGAGTGGCACCGGTAGGCTGCGCCGTATTCGCATACAACTACATCGACGTAGACTGGGTGGAAGCTGCCCATGGCCGCGCTCCAGCCGTGGCGACCGCACTCAACCGCCTCAATCCCGAAAAATTTGTATTTACATATCAGGGCGACGGCGACCTCGCCGCAATCGGCACAGCCGAAACCATCCACGCCGCCAATCGCGGTGAAAACATCGTAATGGTGTTCATAAACAATGCCATCTATGGCATGACCGGCGGCCAGATGGCCCCCACCACCCTGCTGGGCCAGAAAACCGCCACAACCCCCTACGGACGTCGCGCCGACCTCAACGGCTTCCCCATCAAAATCAGCGACATCCTGGCCGGCCTCGACGGCACCTGCTACGTAACCCGTCAGGCAGTACATACCCCAGCAGCCGTACGCAAAACCAAGGCCGCTCTGAAAAAAGCCATCCAGAACGCCCTCGACAAAAAAGGCACATCGGTAGTTGAAGTAGTCAGCACATGCAACTCGGGCTGGAAACTCTCGCCCGCCAAGTCCAACCAGTGGATGGAAGAGAATATGTTTGCCAAATACCCCTTAGGCGATCTCAAAAACGTTTAATCCTGTCACAGCCCAACTATGAAAGAAGAAATTGTAATTGCCGGTTTCGGTGGCCAAGGTGTGCTGTCGATGGGCAAGATTCTGGCTTATGCCGGACTTATGAATAATCTCGAAGTTACATGGATGCCGGCATACGGCCCCGAACAGCGCGGCGGTACCGCAAACGTTACCGTTATCCTATCCGACGCGCCGATTTCGTCGCCTGTTCTCGACCAGTACGACACTGCCGTTATCCTCAACCAGCAGAGCCTCGACAAGTTCGAGAGCAAAGTGAAACCCGGCGGAACTCTCATCTACGACCCCTACGGCATTCACCACGCTCCCACCCGCACCGATATCAAGATTGTGCCCGTCGACGCCATGGACACCGCTCTGAAGATGAACAACACCAAGACCTACAACATGATTCTGCTGGGCGCACTGCTCAAACAGCGACCCATCGTGCCCACCGAAGCCGTAATCAAAGGTCTGCGTAAAACCCTTCCCGAACGTCACCACCACCTGATTCCGCTCAACGAAGACGCTATCAAGGCCGGTATGGCGCTCTGCTAACGAAACTCCGAAACATCAAAAGCTAATCACAGCGGCGAAATTTATCGCCGCTGTGTTTTATTATCAAATTATGGAAAATATCGAACGTCAGCTGGATCAACTCAGCCAAATAATCAACGCCGGAAACGCAACAGCCGATACATATTATCAGCGCGGACGGCTGAACTGGAAACTGCAGCAGCACGGTGCCGCCATAAGCGACTACGAAACCGCCGCACAGCTCGACCCGTCGTCGCCCGCTGTACAGGCTTTGGAAATGTCGCGCCAAATTATGGATTTCTACCATAAGGACCGCTACAATCCTTAGAGCTTTCATTTTCATTTCCAAATCTGCCGTATAATGCGTATCTTTGCATTCCGAGAAATTGCTCTAAAAAGTACGCGACAGATGAAACTTGTAATACAACGGGTGAAACATGCCTCGGTAAGCATCTCAGGCAAGCTTCACAGCGAAATAGATGCCGGGCTACTGGTACTCGTGGGTGTGACTCACGACGACACCGAAGCCGATGTGCGCTATCTTGCGGCCAAAACCTCCGCCATGCGCATATTCAACGACGACAATGGAGTGATGAACCGCTCGGTATGCGACACCGGAGGCGATATTCTGGCCGTGAGCCAGTTCACTCTGCTGGCCTCCACTCGCAAGGGCAACCGCCCGAGCTATATCCACGCTGCCGGGCACGACCTGGCAGTGCCGCTCTACGATCTATTCTGTGCTGAATGCGAGCGAATTACCGGCCGCATTGTGCGTAAAGGTGTATTCGGCGCCGACATGCAGGTGGAACTAATAAACGACGGCCCTGTAACAATCGTAATCGACTCCAAAGACAAATGATACGACTGATTAAAATACTTGGCTGGACGATACTGGCTCTGTTTCTGCTGATAACAGGCTCAATGATTGTGGCAGTTCGCCTGCTGCATCCACAACGACTGACACCTCTGGCCCAGGCCGCCGCAAACAAATACCTCAACGCCGATGTATCGCTCGGATATGCCGAACTCAGCCTCAGCGGCTCGTTTCCATTTTTGGAAATACAGCTCGACGACCTTGCGGTGGTAGCCCGCGACTTACGACAAATATCCGACAGCACACGAGCTGCCCTGCCGCTATACGCCGACACGCTGCTGACATTGAAGCAGCTCAAAGGCGGCATCAACATCAGCAAACTGCTCAACAACGAAATAGAGCTGGGCAACATCACCTTTACCTCGCCGGGAATCAACCTTGTGGTCGTAAGCGAGCAACTCAACAACTTCAACATCGTGCCTACATCGGACAGCGACGAGCCATCAGGCCCGCTACCCAAGATTTCAATCCGACGCTTTGCGATTGTCGACCCGGCGCCAATCCGATACTACAACCACGCCGACGGTTCGGAAATGGAGCTGAATCTGAACTCGGTGCTTATCGAGGGCGAGAACAATCCGCGCTATACCTGCGATTTCCGCGGCGCTGTGCCACTCGAAGGCCTTGACATAGAGCTGCTGCGCAACATACCCTTCAACATCAGCGGCGACGTGATATGGGATGCGGAGTCACCACAACTGCTGGGCCTGGAGAATTTCGATTTTGACATATCACTGCTCGGTGGCAGTTTCGACACTCATCTGGACTTCTCCGACAACCTGTATATAAACGACCTGAAGCTAAAACTGAAACCTCTGCCACTGGGCGACTTCCTGCAAATGCTGCCACAGGAAACTGTAAAGGAATGGAATCTGCCCAAAGGTTTCAGCACCACCGCACAGCCCGAAATCGAAGTCATACTCGACAAACCGTATAACACCACCTCGGGCGAGATTCCGCACGCTACCGTCAACATGCTCATTCCGGAGTCGACTGTCACTTACGCCGGAACAACATTCCGTAAATTCACCGCCGACATCACCGCAGTCTGCCGGGGCAACAATCTCGACCTGGCCGACGTGACTCTGAAATCTCTCGCCATTTCAGGGCCGTCGACCGACTTCCGCCTCAGCGGCTCAGCCTCGAACCTGCTGACAGACCCGCTGATTGACTGCACCTTCGACGGACAAGTCGACATCCGCCGCCTGCCCCACTCTCTCTCCAATGCCCTGCAGGGATATGCCAGCGGCATTATCGATGCCAGCCTGCGCTTTACCGGCCGGCCCTCAATGTTCCGCCCCGGCAGCTATTACCGCCTGGCGGTGGCCGGCACCCTCAATGGCCGCGACCTCTACTGGCTAAGCTCCGACACCGCCAACATGGCCTACATACACAGTGCCAGAATCCACTTCGGAAACGACGAAACAATACACAACGACAAACAGCAGCGCGTAAAACTGCTGCATGCCGTAATCGACCTCGACTCAGTGAACGTACTGCACACACAGTACTCATTCAAGGCCACCGACTTCCATCTGGCCGTCGGCACCGAAAACCGCCGTGCCCAGGCCGATACGACAGCCCTCATACCGGTAGGAGGCACCCTCAAGGCAGCCACGTTCAACTTCCGCCTGCTGAGCGACTCCATAATGGTGCGTGCGCGCAATATCGACGGACTGGTAACCATGCGAGGCGCCGACGGCGACCTGCACCGTCCGCAGTTCGACTTCAACCTCGACATTGCGCGCCTGGCCACCGGCGACCCGAGCACACGCCTTATGCTGACCGATGCCGATGTGAACTTCTCAGCCACAAAGCTGCCCAAACGCAAAGCCCCCGCCGAACTGCAGAAAGTGGCCGACTCGATAAAGATTAGCCGTCCTGAGCTGCCGCTCGACTCGGTGTACGCCTTGGCCCTGGAGAAGTACCGTAAAAAACGCGGCGCCATGCCCCGGGTACATGCCCAACTTACCGAGAACGACAGCGAGATAATCGACTGGGGGACATCGAAACAGCTGCGTAGCATGCTGCTCGGCTGGCGTGTGAGCGGACACGTGCTGTCGAACCGCGTAAGCATGTTTACACCTTACTTCCCCATGCGCAACCGCATTCGCAACTTCAACATAAAATTCAACAACGACTCCATAACGCTCAACAACGTAGAGTATAAGGTGGGACACAGCGACTTTCTGCTCAGCGGCCGGATTTCGAATCTGCGCCGCGGCCTTACATCGCGCAACTACCGACAATCGGTAAAGGCCAATTTCGACCTTATATCCGACACGATTGACATAAACCAGCTGGCCGACCTGACCTTCCGTGGCGCCGCATACTCCAAGAACAAAGACAATCAGACACTCGACCTCAACAAATTCGACAACGACGACAGCCTCGACAAAGAAATAGACCGCTACGTGGCAGGCACCGCCGACTCTATGGCTCCGCTGCTGATACCACGCAACATAGAGGCTGTAATCAACGTCAAGGCCAACAATATACTGTACTCCGACCTTGTTCTGCACGACCTCAGCGGAACGGCGCTGGTGTACGGCGGCGCTCTCAACCTGCACAACCTCAAGGCATCGAGCGATGTTGGTTCGGTTGCCCTGTCAGCACTATACCAGGCTCCGACGGTAAATGACCTCGGCTTCGGGTTCGGGCTCGATGTAAAACGCTTCGACATACACGGTTTCCTCAACATGGTACCGGCCATCGACTCGGTAATGCCTCTTATACGCGACTTCGACGGCATTATCGACGCTGACATTGCCGCTACCGTGAAACTGCGCCAGAACATGGACTTCGATATGCCCTCGCTGCACGCCGCCGTGAACATCACCGGCGACTCACTGCAGCTGATTGACCCCGACACCTATCGAACCATAGGCAAATGGCTGATGTTCAAAGACAAACAAGACAATATCATAAAGCACATGTCGGTAGAGATGGTGGTGGACTCATCGCTGATGGAGATATATCCATTTGTATTCGACATCGACCGATACCGCCTTGGCGTACAAGGATATAACGATTTGGACATGAACTTCAACTACCACATAGCAGTGCTGAAGTCGCCGCTGCCGTTCAAGTTCGGAATCAACGTCAAGGGCAATCCCGACAACTACAAAGTGCGCATGGGCGGCGCCAAGTTCAACGAAAAACAGGCCATCGACCGTGTGGCCATTACTGATACCACACGTGTAAACCTTATACGACAGATTGAGAACGTATTCCGACGTGGTGTTGACAACTCGCGCTTCAGCCGTCTGCGAATCAATGCCAGGCCTACGGCTGCAGACATCGACCTCAGCACCGACACCCTGACACGGGCCGACTCGTTGCGCCTGATTAAAGAAGGGCTGATTCCGGCACCTCCGGGATTCATCGACCCTGCCGACAGCGACTCCACTGAAAAAAACGGGAAAAAGAGAAAAAATAAAACCGACAAAAGTAAAGCCTTCATAACATTGCCTTATGACTCAGTACAGCATAGCCTTATCAAATTATATGCAACGCTGCCACGCCAGCGCCACACCACGTGCGGCCCTGTTCGATATGGACGGCACTCTGTATGATTCAATGCCAAACCATGTAAAGGCATGGCAACAGATGCTGCGCGAGGCCGGCATCGAAGTTGAGCCTGCCGAACTGCTTCTGGCCGAAGGACGCACCGGCACCGACACAGTGCGTCAATTATTCATGCGCCATCTGAGCCAAGAGTTATCCGACGAGGACTGCCGACGGCTATACCGCCGCAAGGCCGAACTTTTCACCTCCATGCCGCCGGTGACACTGATGCCGGGCGCTCAGAAGCTGGTAAAAGCCGTGCGCGACGCCGGACTCACCACTGTGCTCGTAACCGGCTCCGGCCAGGGCTCGCTGCTGGAGCGGCTCGAAGCAGACTTTCCCGGTGCCTTTCCTCAAAACCGACGTGTTACCGCATATAATGTCAGCCGCGGCAAACCGGACCCCGAGCCATACCTCAAAGGCATGGAAATGGCATCGGTATTGCCCCGCCAGACCATAGCCTTCGACAACGCGCCGTTGGGCGTACAATCGGCCTGCAATGCCGGAGCCCTCACAATAGGCATCGTCACAGGTCCTATCCCCCCGCAATCGCTCGTCGATGCCGGAGCCGACATTGTGTTCAATTCAATGCCCCAATGTGCCGACGCAATCGCCGAAGTTCTAAACTTAGCAATGTAGTTTATTGTTACAAGCACTATATGGAACAGAAACTGATTTTCACCAACCACGTGAGCGAGGCTGTCGACGAACTTGTCGAAGCCATGGGTACTCCTGCGGTGTTTGTACTTTGCGATGTCAACACCCGGTCGTTTGTACTGCCTGCCCTGCAGGCACAGTCGCAGGCAATAGCCGGCGCCAAGTTAATCAGCACCAAATCCGGCGATGCCAACAAAAACATCGAAGCTCTGGCAAGTCTGTGGAAAAGTCTGTCAGACCTCGGAGCCACCCGCCGTTCGGTACTTATAAATATAGGCGGCGGCGTGGTGACCGACCTTGGCGGTTTCGGAGCCGCCACATTCAAACGCGGCATACGCTTCATCAATATCCCCACTACCCTGCTGGGCGCCGTCGACGCGGCCGTAGGCGGCAAGACCGGCGTGAATTTCAATGGCCTGAAAAATGAAATAGGCGCATTCGCAAACGCCGATGCCGTAATAATATCGACCTGCTTCTTCAACACCCTGCCGCAGCAGCAACTCCTCTCGGGCTACGCCGAGATGATTAAGCATGCCATGCTGCAGGACAAGCACTCTCTCGACCGCCTGCTCAACTACTCGGTAGTCTATCCGGTGTTCGACTCCGAGGCACTCCTTGGCCTGCTGCGCGAGTCGGTGTCGGTAAAAGAGAGCATTGTATCCGGAGATCCTACCGAGAAAGGCCTGCGCCGGGCCCTCAACCTGGGCCACACTGCAGGCCACGCCATAGAGTCGCTTGCCTACAAATACCAGTCGCCTGTACCTCACGGCTATGCCGTGGCCTGGGGCCTTGTAATCAGTATGGTACTGTCGCACATAGAGCTGGGCTTTCCCTCCGAAATACTGCACCGCATATCCGACTATGTGCTGAAGAACTACGGGCCCTACAGCATTACCTGCAAGGAATATCCCGAGCTGATTGACTTCATGCGCCACGACAAAAAGAATCCATCGCCCGACTCCATCAGCTTTACGCTGCTCAAAGACATAGGCCGGCCTATATGCGGCTGTGTGGTGTCCGACGACAAAATCGAAGCCGCCCTCGACATCTACCGCGATCTGATGCATATATAAATAGAATGATAATACAAACTAAGACAAAAACAAAGGCTAAGCCTTTTCTGAAATGGGCTGGAGGCAAGACTCAATTGCTTCCAACCATTGACTCATTCTTGCCCGATACATTTCGAGAAGAGGATAATGTAACCTACATCGAGCCGTTTGTGGGTGGAGGCGCTATGCTTTTTTTCATGCTCCAGAAGTATCCCAATATCAAAAATGCTATTGCCAATGACATTAACCCACATCTTATAAAGACTTATACCATCATTCGGGACGAACCCTTTTCATTAATCGATATCTTAAATGAGCTCCAGTACACATTTAAGGCATTGGAAGCTTACGATAGGCAGAAAGAATTCTACCTCGATATCAGAAGGCGATTTAACCAATCGCCGCTGACTGATATTGAGAAAGCTGCCTATATGATATTCCTGAATCGTACATGTTTTAACGGTCTATATCGTGAGAACTCCAAAGGTGAATTTAACGTTCCGTTTGGAAGATATGCCAATCCGACAATCTGTGATAAGGAGTTGATTCTCGCTGATAGCGAACTCTTACAAAAAGTTGAACTGTTGAATGGCGATTTCTCGCATACTGCGGAACATGTTCAAGGATATACATTCTTTTATTTTGATCCGCCTTATCGTCCTCTTGATGCCACATCAAGCTTCAATTCTTATGTAAAAGAATCGTTTGACGATAACGAGCAAATCCGCCTGAAGGATTTTTACTCTGACCTCTCAGCCTGAGGGTGTTTCGCTATGCTGAGTAATTCGGACTGCAAAGGCCGCAATGCGGAAGATGACTTCTTTGACAGATTATATGAAGATTTCTTCATTGAGAGAGTATATGCCAAGAGGTGTATCAATGCCAATGCGACCAAACGCGGAACTTTAACAGAATTACTGATTAGGAACTACGCTAATTATCAGGGCGAACACTCCAATATCTTTAACATCTAAAGCCATGTAAGACAGATTTTCAGGCTTCATATTACAGACGGCATCGGCTGGGAATCACCACGCAACAGCTTGAAGAGGCTTTCGCGTATATTAACCACACAAACATTCAAGAATTTATATCTATAACGCGAGTTCGGGATAAGGAACACCATGAAAAAGTTGAATCGGCAGCTTAAAA
>ERZ777305.421-NODE-421-length-69775-cov-13.363382_pt1 | contig 69775 bp, 55 predicted proteins | sample MGYA00374965_ERZ777305 | MGnify/ENA primary metagenome ERZ777305 (study PRJEB29328, sample SAMD00013331) | mouse gut metagenome | study: EMG produced TPA metagenomics assembly of the Metagenome analysis of fecal microbiota from mouse which was promoted...
CTTCCGACCTCTGACCGCTCACTCAACATTGCACGTTTCGTTTTACCGCCCATAGATGCTCCATACGTCATCAGGCTAATGAGTACAAGTAAAATGAATCTTTTCATACAATCTGAGATTTGATTTGATGCTGCAAAATTAGTTGTTACAGATTGTGTACGCAAGAAAATCAGCTGATTTGTTGTCCTCATTTTAATACGTAAATCACTGACAGTCAATATGAGGAAACAAAATCAATTCCTCAATGTCTAAATCAGCAAGTTACGATTATATTTTAGAAGCAAAATATTCCCTATCGGGGGCATCAGAGGCGAGAATGCGGTTTTTGAGCCGGCTCCGGCGATTGTAGAAATTCTTAATTTTCATATCGGTGAAGATGCAGATTGCACGAGGAGAGAAACCCGCATAGAGATATGTCAGGAAAGTCCGGTCTTTCCGGTTGAGATCCGGCAGCTGCTCTTTCACCCTGGACAGTATGTTGTCAAGATAGTAATTTACTATATTTTCAAGTTCCGCGATGCTTTTAGAATCACGCAGTGCCAATATATGTTTTTCCACCTCGTTGTATAGAGTCAATCTGGTTTTTTCTGACCCGTTCTTTTCAAAATACTCATTACAAAGCATATTGAGAGTATCAAGGCGTCTGCCATAAAGAGCATCTACTTTAGCTTTCAATTCAATATTACGCTCATTGCGTTCAGATATGAGCATGGACAACTCTTCAATCTCCTTGCGCTTTCGGATAAGTCTATGCCGGGCAATTGTAAATATAATGCACGAAGCCATAATGACACTCGACAATATTATTGCTGAAATCTGCCATACCTTACGAGAATCTTCTTTAGATTGACCAAGTTGTTTCTCATAATCATCACATAGAATGTCAATGGTTTCCTTAAGCACTCCTTCTCTCGAAGTCGGACATCTCACCATTCCTTTGTCTGTGTCAAGAACCAAAACATCGTTCTCATCAAATGAATCGCTGAAAGGGAAATCCAGCGAGATATGCCACTCGGCGCTTTTCCCGGTCATCTCGTTTGTCTGCGCTATAAGACAAAAAGGTTCCAGCGGCTCAAGAACACTGTCGCAATTTATCCAATTTGCCTTATATATAGTAAATGGCGTATTGGCACTTTTCAATTCAAAGGATATTCTGACTTTATCATTTTCATTGGAAATGCTCTTATATCGCATCTCAAGTCTTTCAGAAGGGTTGGCTATACTATCTGAAACTGTACAGGTAACAATATTTGCAGCATTTATGGGAAAGCTAAAAAGAAAAACCGTGGTAATAAAGAAGATAGCACATAGGAAAATCGATAAAATCAGATGCTTCATTTTTTATTGCGTCGTCCCTTGGTTATATAAGCATTGTTCACACGATAGACAAGGACAGCCACTATAATGACAAATATGATTGCCAATACCCCGGCACACCCGCGCATAACAGCCAATAATTGCCAAGAGGCTTTATCCACCAAGAATATCATACTAATCAGAATGGCAATGGACATTCCGATAACGCAAAGAGCAATATGCTTTAATCTTAAATTTGCCGGAGTATTGTAGAGCTTTTTAAGTTCTTCCCTGTCCATATGATATGTTTTTAGAATTGAAAAAATAACATTATCTGTAGTATCCGCAGATTTTCCAACAACTTGTTGGGAATTTACATTTTGAGAATTGCCAACAAGTTGTGGGCAATTTGTAGGCAACTCACTATAAAGAAGATACATCTTCTTCATATATTGCAGGTTCTGCCGAGAAAAGCCCTCGGCTTCGGGAATAGCCGCTTTCAGATCCTGACTGAGATTCCGATAGAAACCGCTGCCGTAAACATTCTCGGCATCACGAGCCACGATGTCACGACCAAGAGACCAGTAGAAGCGCAGCATCTCGCAGTTCACTTGGGCCGCAGCCTTAATCTGACTGCGGCGGTATCGTTCTTTCAACTCCTGAATCCACCGGGAATATTCGGCATCGGTTTTAATCAGTTTGCTCATACTTTACTTCTTGTGGCTAACCTAATTACAAAGGATGTCCTTTCCCCGCTCCGAAACCTCAAATCGCTATTCAAATATGCCTTCTACTGCTTCGAAGCTCTCATCGCTTTCCACGTGGCCGTAAAATTCACCGCCTCCGCACACGTTAACGCCTTCAGGAACATCGAACTTCACGCCTTGTTTGTATTTGAGCTTCGGATCGGCGTAGACCTTCTTCATATACAGGCCATAGACCGGGAGGGCTGCACGGGCACCCTGTCCGAGAGCCATGGTGTTGAAGTGTATGTAGCGTTCATCACCGCCTACCCATACGCCGGTAACAAGCTCAGGAGTGAATCCCATAAACCAGGTGTCGCTGTTGGAGTTGGTCGTTCCGGTCTTGCCGCCCATCTCGGCACTTATTCCGTAACGGCTGCGCAGGCTTGCGCCCGTACCGGCATCCACCACGTTGAGCAGCATCGAAAGCATCTTATAATATGCGTCCTCGCTCATCACCTCAGTGCGATGGGCATTGGCCGAATATATCACGTTGCCCTGATTGTCCTCGATGCGGCTCACGAGAATGGGATCCACACGCATGCCTTTGTTGGCGAATGCCGAATACGCACCCACCATCTCGCGCACAGGCACGTCGGCCGTACCCAGACAAAGAGGATACTGTGCGTCTATATATCCGGTTATTCCGAACATACGCATCATCTTCACAAGATTGCCGGGACGGTACTTGTCTATGAGCCGTGCCGAAATCCAGTTGTTGGAGTTGGTGAGTGCCCAACGCAAGTCCACCATCTGCCCTATGCGTCCGCTTCCGGAATTTCGCGGTGCCCAGTTGCCGAATACAGGCTGCGTGTTGCTGTAAGTGGAGCACGGCGTGTCTCCCTCCGTCATCGCAAGCGCATACAGGAACGGTTTGACAGTAGAACCCACCTGACGCTTGCCTTTCGACACCATATCATACTGGAAATGGTAGAAATCCGGACCGCCTACGTATGCCTTCACATATCCGGTAACCGCGTCCATGCTCATCATGCCTATGCGCAGTATGCTTTTCATATACATCAGCGAGTCATACGGAGTCATCGTAACGGTCTTGGTACCGGGGACATACTTGCCGTTCTCCTTCACGTATGCGAAAACGTCCATCTTGTATGGCGTATGGAATTCCTTCTCGATTTCAGCCTTGGTCGCGCCGCCCTGCTTCATAAGCCTGTAGCGTTCGGTCTGGGCTATGGCATTGCGTATCAGCTGTTGCACGCCATTGGAGCTTAGTTCGCTGCGGTTGGTGGTGTAAGGCCCGGTGGGGCTATGCCTCTTCTCAGCCGAGAATGCCGGCTGGAGCGTGCCGCCAAGCCATTCATACACCGACTCCTCAGCATATTTCTGCATCTTAGGGTCAACGGTGGAGTATATCTTAAGGCCATCCGTATATATGTTGTAATAGCTTCCGTCAGGCTTAGGATTCTTAAGGATCCAGCCGTAAAGCGGGTTCTCCTCCCACTGCACCGAGTCCGTGTTGTAATTGCCGATGGCTATGTGCCATGCCAAGAGCGAACCGTAGTCGCCGCGCTTAGGACGCACGGGCTTCTCAGCGGTCATGAGCCTTCTTATTTCTTCGCGGAGATAAGGCGCGCCACCTTCGCGGTGGTCCACTTTGTGATAATCGAGTCCGAGCGGAAGCTCCTTGATAGAGTCGGCCTCCTCACGGCCGAGCTTCCCGGCCTTCACCATCTGGTCTATGACCACATTCCGGCGGCTGCGCGTACGCTCCTCGTGGCGCAAAGGATTGTAATAGCTCGGGTTCTTGAGCATACCCACGAGCATGGCGGCCTCCTCCACTTTGAGGTCGCCCGGCTCCTTGCCGAAATACACATTGGCAGCCGTCTTGATTCCCACTGCATTGTTGAGGAAATCAAAACGGTTGAGATACATGTTTATTATCTCGTCCTTGGTATAGTTGCGCTCGAGCTTCACAGCTATCATCCACTCGATCGGCTTCTGCATGGCCCGCTTGAACAGGCTCGACGACGGCTGAGAATAAAGCTGTTTGGCCAGCTGCTGCGTGATGGTGGAGGCACCTCCCGACGACTTGTCGCGCAGAAGGAGCGTCTTGAACACCGTGCGGCCGAGCGCGCGGAAGTCGATTCCGGAATGCTCCTCAAAACGCACATCCTCGGTCGATATGAGCGCGTCTATGACAAACGGCGACACCGATTCGTAGTCGGTATATACACGGTTGCCGCGTCCTGCGAAATAGCGTCCGAGTTCCGTGGTGCCGTCCCCGGCCACGACCACAGAAGCCAGCTTGTCGTGGGGATCCTCAAGTTCCTCGATGGGAGGCATATACCCTATCACTCCGTTGTAGATAAGAAGCATCAGGATCGCAACCACAAAACCAAGGCCGAGAAACGAGCCCCAAAGAATCCTGACTCTACGGCGGTTACGGTCATGGCGCGTCTGCTCCTTGGCAGCCGCAGGGCTGTTCAAATCGTTATTTCTCTTTTTATTGCTGAAAAAGTTGTCGTTGTTCATTCTGTCGAAATTGTATCCGACGAGATGTCGGATATGCAAAGTTAATGATTTTCCAGCAAAAACGCGGAAATCCGTGCCGAAAAGCATGGATACCCGCGCATTTCTGCATATTTCTCACCGGTTCAATATGAAAGGGCCTGGCTCAGAAGCTGGAAGTTCTTGTTGCGTGCCGCATCCATTATCAGGAACCAGTCTATGACAGTCCATACGCCGCAGCCGCCTCCGGTGATAAGCTTTCCTACTCCCTGCATGATGTCCCCGAGATAAAACCTGTCTATGCCGAGATATCCAAGGAATATCGAAAGCAGGAGAGCGGTGGTCGGATTCTTGAAGTCTATGCACTGCAGACTGATGTTCTTCTCTTCAGGGGCATTGGAAAGCATATCATACACCTGCATCATCATAGCAGCAGGAAACATACCCTGATGCGAAGCAATGAAAAGGTCCACTTGTTGCTGTATCATATAAGTATCTGTTAAAAATTAAACGACATAAGTGTACGCCATAAACGTCAGCCGACCACATTCTGCGGTTTTCCGGAAAGGAACGCAGCCACGTTGCCGACGGCTATGTCCATAAGCCTGACACGAGCCTCTTTGGTGGCCCAGGCTATGTGGGGAGTGATGAAGCATCGCGGGGCGGTGAGCAACGGATTGTCGGCGGCGGGAGGCTCGGTGCCGAGCACATCCATTCCGGCCGCATATATCTTGCCTTCACGGAGGGCATCGGCCACGGCCTGCTCGTCGATCAGCGGACCACGACCTGTATTGATCAGGATTGCGGAAGGCTTCATCGTCTCAATGCGCCTGGAGTCCACCAAATGCCTTGTCGTGTCGGTCAGCGGACAGTGCAGGCTCACCACATCGCTTTCCTTGAAAAGCGTGTCCATATCCATTTTCTCATAACCGGCGGGAAGCTCTGTCTGCGGTTTGGAAGAGAACACTCCGACCTTCATGCCGAGAGCCGAAGCCACCTTGGCCGTGGCCTGTCCGGTGTGTCCGAACCCGACAACGCCGAAACGTTTTCCCGCAAGCTCCATAAGAGGGAAATCGGTATAGCAGAAATCCTCGCTGCGGCTCCAGCGGCCTTTGCGGTTCTCATAAGCATAATGCTCCACGCGTTGCACAATAGCCAGCAGGAGCGAAATCGCCATCTGCGCCACAGACATCGTGCTGTAGGAAGGGATGTTGGTGACCACGATGCCTCGGCTTGCCGCCGCATCGACATCCACTATGTTGTAGCCTGTGGCCAGCACGCCGATGTATTTAAGTTCAGGAAGCCGGGAAATAGCATCCGCGTCAAGCACCGTCTTATTGGTGATGACTATTTCGGAGCCTATTGCCCGCTCCACCGTCTTATCGGCGGGAGTACGGTCATAGACCGTCAGGTCGCCAAAAGCGGCCATGGCACCCCAGTCAAGGTCGCCGGGATTTAGTGTATATCCGTCAAGAACCGTTATCTTCATTTTACTAAAAACTGAATTATATTCCCTTATATATGACACCTTAGACCTCAACCAACCCTGTTCACCGGATTTCCGTCAAGGAAAGCCTCAAGGTTGGCTGCGGCCTGGCAAAGCGCACGGCTGCGTGCTTCCCGCGAGGCCCATGCCACATGCGGAGTGATGAAGCAGTTGCGGGCATGGAGCAACGGATGGTCGGCCGGCGGCGGCTCCTTCGAAAGCACGTCAACTCCGGCTGCGGCTATCCGTCCCGAATTAAGCGCCTCGGCCAAAGCCGACTCGTCTACTATCGGGCCGCGCGCAGTGTTGATGAAAACCGCAGACGGCCTCATCCTGTCTATCATGGCCGCACTGACAAGTCCCCGGGTCTCGGGCAAAAGAGGACAATGCACGCTCACCACGTCGCTCGTGGCCATAAGCTCCGCAAGCCCCATCTTGACATATCCCTCGGGAAGGTCTTCCTGCGCCTTGGAAGTGAACACGGCGACCTTCATGCCGAAAGCCTCTGCCATCCGCGCCACTGCCGAACCGATGTCTCCGAGTCCGATTATGCCCATCTGCTTGCCGTCAAGTTCGACAAGCGGATGAGGCTGGTAATCGAACCCCGGTTCACCGCTCCATTTCCCACGCCGGGTGAGCGAATCATAACAGAACGGATGCTGGCATATCTCAAGAAGGAGCGCGAAAGCCATCTGGGCCACCGACATCGTGCTGTAAGAAGGGATGTTCGTAACGGTTATGCCTCGCGCGGCTGCGGCCTGCACATCGATGAAGTTGTAGCCCGTGGCAAAAGCCCCTATGTATTTCAGCTTCGGAAGCCTCTCCAGCTCATTGCGGCCTATCCTGACCCGGTTCACGAGAATCGCGTCGGCATCCGACGCACGCGAAACGAGCGACGAAGGCTCCGTAGCGTCATAGACATCGAGACGCCCGAGCCTCCGCAACGGGCTCCAGTCAAGGTCGCCGGGATTGACGCCGTACGCGTCAAGGGCCACAATCTTAAATTCACGTGTCATACCTTCGTTTTCTGCTTTGCAATTCCATTCTTCACCCAACACTTCCATACTTCGGCGAAATGCCCCACGGCATTTACGTCAGTTTCCCATCTCCGAAAGGAATTTGACACGCACGAGGCGAATCTCCTCCTCCGTATAGTCCTCACCGAGTTCCTGGATGGCCTCTTCTATGTCGTCCTCCTCGCTCTGGCGGAAAAAGTCCATTATCTCCTCCTGCTGGTCTTCGTCGAGGATATCGTCGAGGAAATAGCCGATGTTTATCTTCGTGCCAGTCTCCACTATCGACTCAAGCTCGTCGAGAAGTTCTGAATACTCAAGCCCCTTTGATTCGGCAAGCTCGTCGAGCGCAATCTTACGGTCGATTCCCTGGATAAGGAAAATCTTGACATTGCTCTTGCTCGGCACAGTACGCACCCTCAGGTCTTCCGGGCGCTGAATCTCGTTTGCCTCCACATGGCGGCGTATCACGTCCACGAATTCCTGACCGAAACGCTTGGCCTTTCCGGCCCCGACGCCCGGTATGTTCTTAAGTTCGTCGAGCGAGACAGGATACGTCGTTGCCATGGCCTCGAGAGAAGGATCCTGGAATATCACGTACGGAGGGAGTCCGAGGTCTTTTGCCCGTCTCTTCCTCAAGTCCTTAAGGATAGCGAAAAGTTCTGGGTCGGCCACATATGCCGTGCCGTCCTTGATTTGCGGTTCTGCGTCGTTTTCTGAAAATTCTGCGTCTTCCACTATTTTAAACGTTTTTGGATGCTTTAAAAATTCTTCACCTTCAGGAGTGATCTGTATCACCCCGTAGTTTTCTAAGTCTCGGTTAAGGTATCCGGCAATCACCGCCTGCCGGATCAAGGCGTTTAGGAATCGTTCCTCGGTCTTGGGCAACGAGCCGAAAGCCTCGAGGTTTTCATGGCCGCGCGAACGGATGTCGTCTGTCTTACGTCCGGTAACCACATTTATTATATAATCCGACCTGAACCTCTCGCCCACTCCTGTAACTGCTTCAAGCACGGCAAGAAGTTCATCGGTGGCTTCAATCTGGTGTTTCGGATGCAGGCAGTTGTCGCAAAGGCCGCAGTTGTCTTCATGGTATTCTTCGCCGAAATAATGGAGAAGGATCTTCCGCCTGCATACCGACGACTCCGCGTAGCTCTCAATCTCGGCCAGAAGCTGACGTCCGATCTCCTGCTCTACGGGCGACTTGCCCTGCATCAGCTTCTCGAGCTTCTGCATGTCCTTATGGCAGAAATACGCTATGCAGTGCCCTTCGCCGCCGTCGCGGCCGGCACGTCCAGTCTCCTGATAATAGCCTTCAAGGCTCTTGGGGATGTCGTAATGGATCACGTAGCGCACGTCAGGCTTGTCAATGCCCATGCCGAAGGCTATGGTGGCCACTATCACATCCACCTTCTCATGCAGGAAAGCGTCCTGATTCTCCGAGCGCGTGTTGCCGTCCATTCCGGCGTGGTAAGGAAGCACCTTTATGTCATTGACACGCAGCGTCTCTGCCAGCTCCTCCACTCCCCGCCGCGAAAGGCAGTAGATGATGCCGCTTTTGCCGGGATTGTTCTTGATGAAGTGTATTATTTCCTTATCCACCCCCTTCGTCTTCTTACGCACCTCATAATAAAGGTTGGTGCGGTTGAACGAAAGCTTGAACACCTTGGCGTCCAGCATATCGAGATTCCTTTGGATGTCATGCTGCACCTTGGGGGTGGCCGTGGCCGTGAGCGCGATTACGGGACGCGGGCCGATCTGGTTGATTATGGGGCGTATGCGGCGGTATTCAGGCCGGAAGTCATGTCCCCACTCGGATATGCAGTGCGCCTCGTCCACGGCATAGAACGAAATCGTGGCCTTCTTAAGGAACCTTATGTTGTCTTCCTTGGTGAGCGACTCCGGAGCCACATAGAGCAGCTTCGTCTTTCCTGAAAGCACATCCGCCTTCACCAGGTCGGACTGCCCCTTGTTGAGCGATGAGTTAAGGAAATGGGCCACGCCGTCGTCCTCGCCGTAATTGCGCATCGCATCGACCTGGTTCTTCATAAGCGCAATCAGAGGGGAGATGACTATGGCCGTACCCTCGCTCATAAGCGCGGGCAGCTGGTAGCAAAGAGACTTGCCTCCGCCCGTAGGCATAAGCACGAAGACATCGTTGCCGTCGATAAGCTCGGCAATGATCTCTTCCTGGTTCCCTTTGAATTTTTCAAACCCGAAGTTTTCCTTCAGGGCTCTTCTGATTGCTACTCGGTCGGCCATAAATCATAATATTAATGTGTAGGGGGCGGCCGCCTCCGGCACTCCGGAGACTTCACCATACAAAGATACGAAATTTTCTCCGGAAAGCGGCAATTTTCAGGGCAATTTTGTCTCATCCCATGATTTGCAGGCCGTCAAATGTAGTTTTTTTGCCCGGTTTATGTCTAACTTTACATCATGAAAACGAAATCACGCCAACAACTCCAAGACGAGGTTGTCGAGATGATCGGACGCCACAAAGGACGCATAATTATGATATGCCAGGCATACACCGATTCCCGCGCCGACCTCGAGGACTGCTTTCAGGAAGTGGCCGCAAGGATATGGGAAGGATACGCCAACTTCCGTGGCGACGCGGCTGAGGCCACCTGGATATACCGCGTCACCCTCAACTGTGCAATAAACTTTTCCCGCAAATCCAGGCAGAAGCCGCCGACCGTGGCTTTGCTCGACCACGACACGATCGAGGAAGCATCATCTGAAACCGACAAAAACACTGAACGGCTTTACCGGCTCATAGACATGCTCAACCCGTTCGAAAAAGCCATAGTGCTTCTGTGGCTCGAGAACCTCCCCTATTCGGAAATAGCCCTCGTGATGGGGATGAGCGTAAAGAACGTGTCGGTTAAGCTAACGAGGATAAAGGAAAAACTGAAACAAAACGCCAAAACAGATTAAGTAAAGTTATGGAAAACAAAGAATTTACCGAACTCGCCAATTCATGGGTTGAACGAAGAAAACGAATCGACTCGGCAGACGTATTCAACCGGCAACTGCTTTCCGAGACCCTCGTGGCCAAATCCTTCTGGCTCGCGCCGAAGCCTATGGCTTTCTGCATAATGCTGTCCATGTTTTTCATATTCGCGATGACATACTGCGTACTCGCCAAGCCGTCATACTGGCCTGTGGCCGCTATGTGCATATTCGGATTGGCCGACACAGCATGGCAGACCTCCATGCGCGACAAGATACGGAGGATGGACGGAGGCGTGGTCGGGCTCCAGACCAACCTCCTCAGATACAGACGGGGTTATATCCGGCTCAGCATAGCGATGTGGATTGCGATGATTCCTTTCTTATGGTGGTACGGATGGTTCTTCGACCTCTATTCCGACCCGGCAACGGCCATAATCTGCATTTCCATCCTCGCAGCGGCATGCATATTGACGTTCTATTGGCGCACGCGCAAGACGTTCCGTGCTCTCGGCGACCTGCAATCAATCGCTACCGACCTTAAAGACCTCAACTGCGACTGACGCGCCCTGGATCGGGCATTACGGAATACGTCGTGCCGCCTCATAAGGCATGACGGATTTTGGCATTTGGGGATTTTTTACTATCTTCGCATCCTGAACTTTACCCAAAACCAAGAATCATGAAATTAAAATCAGCAATCATAAAGGCTTTCCGCCCTCTCTCGTTACTTCTGCTCTCTTCGCCCATGCTGTTGTCTTGCCAGAAGCAGGAAAGCAGCCTTGAGGCCCGTTTCCCGGACAAGTTTGAGGGGAAGACCGTGGAGATGGTGTCTTTCCGCGACTCTGCAGTCCTGCAGACAGGAGTGGTCAAGGACGGCCGCATCCTCTTCGACAACACCAGTCTTCTCGGCGATGAGCCGAGGCTCGTGGAACTCACCATCGACGGACGAGTAAAGGCTTTCGCAGTGATAGAACCCGGCGCGGCCAAACTTGCAGACTCTCTGCACGTGGCCACCGGAACACCGCTCAACGACAGGTTCTCCGCGCTAATGTCTCAGCTCGACTCGGTCGAGAACCTCGACGACATGAATGCATACGTCAATTTCGCCGATGCAAAGTTCGACGAAAACAAAGACAACCCTCTCGGTGCTTATTTCGGTATGGAAGTGATAAAGTTCGCCGAACCGGCACGCGTGGACTCTTTCCTGAAAATCGCGCCGAAGACCATCGCTGAAAGCAAAAAGGCACAGAGGTTCATCCGCTTCGCCAACCTACGAAAGGCCACCTCTCCCGGCAACAGATACGTTGACTTCTCCGCCGTCGGGAAAGACGGCAAAGATGTCCGGTTCAGTTCCTTCATCGTTCCCGGGCATTACACCGTGGTGGACTTCTGGGCTTCATGGTGTCCTTACTGCATCAAAGAGATACCCCAACTGAAGGAAATACACGAAAAGTATTCCGACAAGGGCGTGGACATAGTGGGCATAGCCGTACGCGACAAGACAGAAGACACCGAGGCTTCCGTGGCGAAGCACTCGATTCCATGGAAAGTGATGTACAACGCCCAGCGCGTGCCTTACGACATCTACGGCTTCACCGGAATCCCGCACCTTATGCTCATCGGGCCAGACGGAAGAATCATAGCCCGCGGCGAATCCGCAGCACAGACAGCGGCCAGGCTCTCCGCGCTGCTCGGCACGCAAAAACAATAATTCCATTCGCAGCGTTCTCTCTTCTGAAGAAAAACACACTCTAAAAACCGCTGAAAAATGGAGACAAACACCGCACCGAAGCTCGCGCCGTCGTTGAACGGGATAATAGAACAAAGCATACGAGACAACTGGGAGTTGACCGCTCTGTCCGACATGGGCGGCGTCAACCTCCAGTTCAATGATGTGGCCGTATACATAGAAAAGCTCCACATACTGTTCGAGGCAGCCGGGCTAAAACCGGGCGACAAAGTGGCGATATGCGGCAAGAACGCGTCGAAATGGGCCGTAGCCCTACTGGCATGCCTTACGGCCAGGATGGCAGCCGTGCCCATACTGCATGAGTTCAAGCCCGACATGATACACCACCTCGTCAACCATTCCGACGCCAAGCTCCTTTTCGTGGACGAGGCCATCTGGGAAAACCTCGACGAACGCCTGCTTCCTTCCCTCGTGGGCGCGTTCTTCATCTCTGAGATGGGGATGCCCTTCTCGCGCAGCAAAAAGCTCTCTGAGGCCAGAAACAACATCAACACGCTTTTCGGCAAGAAATTCCCTTACGACTTCAAGCCGGAAGACGTTAGATATGTCCGTGAATCGCCCGGCGAACTCGCTCTGATAAACTACACTTCCGGCTCCACCGGCGCATCCAAGGGCGTCATGCTCTCTTACCGCAGCCTGTGGAGCAACATACGCTTCTGCCTCGACCATCTCCATTTCCTTAAGCCAGGCGACGGCATAGTCAATATGCTCCCTCTCGCACACCTCTACGGAATGACAATCGACATGCTCCACCCTTTCTGCCGTGGATGCCATTGCCATTTCCTGACACGCGTACCGTCGCCAAAAATAATACTCAAGGCTTTCGCCGACGTGCGCCCCAAACTGATCATCGCAGTTCCGCTCATCCTTGAAAAGATAATACGCACCCAGGTGTTCCCGCTCCTTGAGAAACCGCTGATGCGCATACTGCTCAAAGTGCCGGTGCTCGACAGCCGACTGCTTGCCAAAGTGAAGGCCGGACTCGAACAGGCATTCGGAGGACACCTGCAGGAACTGATCATAGGCGGTGCCGCGCTCAACGGCGAGGTGGAGGCTTTCCTCAGAAAAATCGGATTCCCCTACACCGTGGGCTACGGAATGACGGAATGCGGCCCTCTGATTTCCTACTCACCCCCTTCGGAAAACCGCCTGCGCTCCTGCGGAAGAATCGTAGACCGAATGGAGGCCAAGGTGGAGTCGCCAGACCCGCAAAGGGTTCCCGGCAACCTTTGGGTGAGGGGCGGCAACGTCATGGACGGATACTACAAAAACGAAAAGGCAACCCGTGAGGCAATCCCAGACCCAGCATCTGGATGGATGAACACGGGCGACCTGTGCACAATCGACCCCGACGGCTTCATAACCATTTCCGGGCGTTCAAAGACGATGATTCTCGGCCCGTCGGGACAAAACATATATCCGGAAGAGATAGAGCATGCCCTCGACAACCTGCACTTCGTGAGCGAATCGCTGGTAATCGACGACAACGGACGGCTCATCGCCCTCGTATATCCCGATTTCGATTCGGCACGTTCGCAGGGACTCGACCGTGAGGCACTGGAAAAGGTGATGGAGGAAAACATCGCAACCCTCAACAAGAGCCTGCCCGCATACTCCAAGATTTCAAGAATCAAGATTTTCGAGGAGGAGTTCGAGAAGACCCCGAAACGTTCAATAAAACGATTCCTTTACCAACCATGAACATAAGGAAGACGATAACGCATGACAGGCCGATCGTGCTGCTCGGAGGAGGCGGACACGCCCTCTCGCTGCTTGAGGCATTCCCGCCACTTACGCGTGCCATCGGCTACACGGCTCTTGAGCCTTCGCCCAAAATGCCCGTGGAATGGCTCGGCGACGACGAAACCTTCCGCTGCCTGTTCAAACCGGAAGACGTTGTAATGCTCTGTGCCTTGGTCTACGGCGGACGTCCAGACCTCTCCCTGAGACGCAGGATAATAGAATCCTTCATCGGATACGACTTCGCCACGCTGATTGCCCCTTCGGCCGTCGTAACCGACAACTGTGAAATAGGCGAGGGAGCGGAAATAATGCATCGCGCGGTCATAAACCGTGCAAGAATCGGACGCAACGCAGTGGTCAACACGGGAGCCATAATCGAGCATGACTGCTCAATCGGCGACAACTCATTCATCGGGCCCGGGGCCGTCCTCGGCGGCGAAGTGGAGATAGGCCCTGACTGCTTCATCGGAATGGGGACATGCATACGCAACGGCGTGGGCATTGCCGCAGGAACGGTCATCGGAATGGGTTCTGTGGTAACAGCCAACATAACCCAGCCCGGAACATACGCAGGCTCAGGCAACCGTCTGCGCCGCATCTGAGAGGCTGTTTTAAACAGCCGCTGAAATCAATCCATCATGAATCAAAAAGAGAAGACAATAATAATAGCCGAAGCGGGAGTCAACCACAACGGTTCTCCAGAAACGGCTTTCCGGCTCGCCGAAGAAGCGGCACGCGCCGGAGCCGACTATGTGAAATTCCAGACGTTCCGCGCAGACAGGCTCGTTACCGCCGCCTCGCGTACTGCCGAATACCAGCAACGCAACTGCCAAGCCGAAAGCCAGCTTGAGATGCTGCGTCGGCTTGAGCTTTCGGACGAGGATTTCATCAGGCTTGCAAGACACTGCAGGCAAATCGGAATAAAGTTCCTCTCAACGCCGTTCGACTGCGAAAGCGTCGGCTTTCTTGCCGACCTCGGCATCGACATGATGAAGGTGCCATCAGGAGAAATCACCAACCTTCCGTATCTGAGGGCCATAGGGGCGACAAAGCTGCCTGTAGCGATGTCAACCGGCATGTCAACCCTTGCCGACATAGAATCGGCAATAAATGCGCTCACTGATGCAGGCACGCCGCGCGACATGATAACGCTATTGCACTGCAACACGGAATACCCCACGCCTTTTGCCGACGTCAACCTGCGTGCGATGCTCACTCTCCGCGAAGCTTTCGGGCTTCCGGCAGGCTACAGCGACCACACGGCGGGCATCGAAGTCCCGGTGGCAGCCACGGCTCTCGGAGCTACTATGATAGAGAAGCATTTCACTCTCGACAAGTCTGCCGCCGGCCCCGACCATGCGGCATCGCTCGACCCGGCAGAACTCGCCGCAATGGTGAAAGCCGTCCGCAACGTAGACTCCGCTCTCGGAAGCCGCATCAAAACCCCATCACCTTCGGAAATGAAGAACATTGCCGTGGCACGGAAAAGCATAGTGGCGGCGAAAAAGATAAAGAAAGGTGAGACACTGACTGACTCAAACCTTACCGCAAAGCGTCCCGGCGACGGACTTTCGCCGATGCTTTGGGACATGGTGGTCGGCACGGCCGCAGTCCGCGACTTCATGCCAGACGACCAAATCATACTTTGAAGTCAAGGATGAGACGGGCGGCATTCCTCACCGTGCCGGGACGGTAGTAAGGATTAGGTGCGGTGCGTGCCAACTCCTGCATCTCCGGAGAAAGCACACGTGCCAGTCCGGCCTTGATTTCGTCGGCGGAAGACCCGGCATTCACCACCGATGCGCCACGTGCGCGACCGGCCTGCCGGTTTCCTATGTCAAGCGTCGGCACATGGAGCGACGGAGCCTCAATCAGCCCGCTTGAACTGTTGCCTACTACAGCCAAAGACCCTGCAACAGCCGAAAAATAACGCTTGGCACCGAGCGAAGCCACGGCTTTTGCCTTTTCAGGCCGTGCTGCGGCCCATTCCTCGGTAAGCATGCGCACAGTACGCCCTCCCGTGTCTGAATTCGGCAGAGTCAAGAGGATTTTCACATCCTCAGAAAGGGAATCCAGCGCACAGAGAAAAGCTTTGGTCTGCCGCTCCTCATCGCCATGCTCGAGCGTGGCGGGATGGAACGTCGCCACAACATATCTGTCGCCAAGCGCAAAACCCATCTGCCGCTCCAGTTCATCTTTCGGCATAGGCACAAACCCGCTCAAAGCGTCGGCGGCAGGAGAGCCGATGCAGTGGACAGTCGCCTCGTCCTTACCCATGGCTATTATGCGCCGGCGGTATTCCTCGGTCGAAGTGAGGTGCAACGCGCTCATCTGCGTAATCGCATGGCGGATGGCGTTGTCGTATGCACCAAGAGTGGTCTCGCCTCCGTGCAGATGGACCGTCGGTATGCCGAAGACCAAGGCTGACGAAGCGGCGACAAGCATCTCATATCTGTCGCCGAGAATCACAACGACGTCCGGCCGCAGACGATCCAATGCGTCGGCAAGCCCGATTGCCTCCACACCCATCGACTTCACCGTGCCTACGGGCGTATCGCTCGAAAGCAGCATCTCCACCTTCGCGTCTATGCCGAACCCGTCGGCCTCTATCTCCGTGTACGTAAGGCCATATTCAGGCGAAAGGTGCATATTGGTGGCAATGATTTGGAGACGCGACTCCTGAGCGACAAGACGCATTATCGGCGCAAGGATGCCATACTCGGCCCTTGTTCCGGTAATGAAACAGATCCTCTTTTCCATTCAATACAAACAATCGGGCTTCTGCCCTCGCCACAGACTGAGCGCTGAGAGCAGAAGCCCGAAATCAATACCTAAGAGTGTGTTAAAAAATCACTTGAGCACGCCGAGCTTGTTGCCCACCTTGATGAAGGCGGCGATGGCTCTGTCGAGCTGCGCACGGTCATGGCCTGCGGAAAGCTGCACGCGGATACGGGCCTGTCCTTTGGGAACCACCGGATAATAGAAGCCTGTAACGTAGATACCCTCTTTCTGCATCTCTGCGGCGAAATCCTGCGAAAGCTTAGCATCATAGAGCATAACGGCGCAGATTGCACTCTGGGTGGGCTTTATGTCGAAGCCGGCAGCAAGCATCTTGTCGCGGAAATAAGCCACGTTCTCCATCAGCTTGGAGTGGAGGTCGTCGCTTTCCTTCAGCATCTTGAACATCTCGATGCTTGCGCCCACGATGGAGGGGGCCACGGAGTTGGAGAAGAGGTAAGGACGCGAACGCTGGCGGAGCATATCGATGATCTCCTTCGGGCCGGTCGTGAAACCGCCCATCGCACCGCCGAACGCCTTGCCGAGCGTACCGGTGAAGATGTCAATCTTGCCGTAGCAGTTGAACTGTTCTGCCACGCCGTGTCCTGTCGGGCCCACCACGCCTGCGGAGTGGCTTTCGTCCACCATCACAAGAGCGTCATACTTCTCGGCAAGCTCACAAATCTTGTCCATCGGAGCCACGTTGCCGTCCATCGAGAACACGCCGTCAGTGGCGATGATGCGGAAACGGCAATCCTTGGCTTCCTGCAGGCAACGCTCGAGGTCGGCCATGTCGGCATTGGCATAGCGGAAACGCTTTGCCTTGCAGAGACGCACGCCGTCGATGATCGATGCATGGTTGAGCGAGTCGGAGATGATGGCGTCCTCGTCAGTGAAAAGAGGCTCGAAGAGACCTCCGTTTGCATCGAAGCAAGCAGCATAAAGGATGGTGTCTTCCGTCTTGAAATAGTCAGAAATGGCACGCTCAAGCTCTTTGTGGAGATCCTGCGTGCCGCAGATGAAGCGCACGGAGCTCATGCCGTAGCCGCGACGGTCCATGGCCTTCTTGGCGGCTTCGATGAGACGTGAGTCGTCGGCCAGGCCGAGATAATTGTTCGCACAGAAGTTGAGGACTTCACCCTCAGTGTTTTCGACAGCGATGTCGGCTTTCTGCGGAGTGGTGATTATCCTTTCGTTTTTGTAGAGACCTGCGTCCTTGATGTCCTGCAGCTCTTTCGTCAGATGGTTTTTGAAGTTGGCATACATAATGTTAGATGTATAAGAATCGTCTTGAAAAAAATATCCAAGGCCGAATTCAAGAGCATAAAGAGAGCCCGAAAAACGGCCATTGAAAATTTATGGCGAAAAAATCACTCAAAGTTACCAACAATTTTTCAAAAAGTGCTTAAATTTGCAGGAAATTTTTTCGACAACCTTATACAACCTGAATGAAAAATGTTCTAATAATCGGAGCTACGGGCCAGATAGGCTCAGAGCTCACCATGAAACTGCGTGAGCATTGCCCTGGCGGCAATGTAGTGGCCGGATACATCAAAGGAGCTGAGCCTAAAGGCGCACTGCTTGAAAGCGGCCCCGCAGAGGAAGTGGACATCACCAATCCCCAGATGATTGCCGATGCCGTGGACAAATACAGCATCGACACCATCTACAACCTTGCCGCGCTTCTGAGCGCAGTGGCCGAGTCCAAACCCCAGCTCGCCTGGAAAATAGGCGTCGGAGGACTCTACAACTGCCTTGAGGTGTCGCGCGAGAAAGGTTGCGCACTTTTCACGCCAAGCTCGATAGGCTCTTTCGGACCATCCACCCCGCATGACCACACTCCGCAGGACACCATACAGCGTCCCGAGACCATCTACGGCGTAACCAAGGTTACGGGCGAGATGCTTTCCGACTATTATGCACGCCGATTCGGCGTAGACACCCGTTCGGTGCGCTTCCCCGGCCTCATAAGCTACGTGGCTCCTCCGGGCGGCGGCACCACCGACTACGCAGTTGACATCTACTACTCTGCCGTGAAAGGCGAGGAGTTCAAGTGCCCTCTCAAGCCCGGCACGTTCATGGACATGATGTACATGCCCGACGCGCTCCGTGCTGCAGTGGAAATCATGGAAGCCGACCCGACACGCCTCAAACACCGCAATTCCTTCAACATCGCTTCGATGAGCTTCGACCCGGAAATCATCGCCGCAAAGATAAAGGAATACGTGCCTGACTTCAAGATGAGCTACGAACTCGATCCGCTGCGCCAGGCGATAGCCGACTCATGGCCCGACAGCCTCGACGATTCCTGCGCACGCGAGGAATGGGGCTGGAAGCCCGAATACGACCTTGACCGCATGACTCAGGACATGCTCGTCAACCTGCGCAAGAAGCTCCTCCAGCAATAACACACTTTTAACACCTCCTCTCTCCCGTAAATTACGACAACCCAAGCAAAAACCGGAAACTTTTTTTTAGTTTCCGGTTTTTGTTGTAACTTTGCGCCCTGATTTGTGTCCATATCACATAACAGACATCATGAACCTTTCAAAAGAAGACTACAACCGTCTGCTCGACGGGATAATAAAGCTGGTATTCGACAAGGGACTCAAGTCGCTTACCATGGACTCCGTGGCCGCAAACCTCGGGATGTCGAAACGTACACTATACGAGATATTCGAGTCGAAACAACAAATGTTCCTGGAGGTGCTTGCCTATCAGCACGACAACCATATACGCACATGCACGGAAATATTCAGCACTTCAGGCAACACCATGGAGGCGATGCTGAAAATCTACATCAAGCAGCGCAACATAATGGCGAAAGTGAACCCGTCGTTCTTCCGCGATATGGACAACGCGTTTTCCGAAATCAAAGACATGTACGAAAATACCGAAGAAGACAGGCACAACAAGTTCCTTGAGATATTCAGGCTCGGTGTAGATGACGGAGTGTTCCGCAAAGACGTGAACTATACCATCACCTCCAAGATTTTCAAAATCCAGATGGAATCGCTCAAGCGGATGGAGGAGCTGTTCCCCCCCGGACTCACTCTGCTCGACGTCTACGACAGCATAATAATCGGGCTCCTGCGGTCAATAGCCACTCCAAAGGGAATGGAAATCCTCGACAGGCTGACCACAACCCTCCTCCACAATCCCAAAGTCATGAACAACCAAACACCAGACATACAACAACCATGACACTTTTGACCTTAAGACAGACTCATGCCGTCCTGATTTCAGCGGCATCGGTCTTCGCGGCAAACGCACAGACCGCCGCTACGGAGCCGGTCCCCGGGCTGACTCCGCAGATGACTGCCGCCGCTGCAGCCGACACAACGGACGCAGCCCCCGCGCTCGCTCCCATGCAGGGGAAGACGGTAACGCTTTCCAGGAAACAGTGCATCGACATCGCATTGCGCGACAACCCGACCATACGAGTGGCCGATATGGAAATAACCCGCGTGGACTATTCCAAAAAGGAAGTCCTCGCCCAACTGTTCCCGCAGATAGACTTCTCCGGCGCATACCAGCGCGCGATAGAGCTTCAGACCATCAACATGAACATGGGCGGACAGAGCCAAAGCATCAAGATGGGGTCTGACAACACATGGAACTTCGGATTCTCCGCCCAAATTCCCGTCATAGCCCCCACGCTGTGGAAAAGCATAAAAATCAGTGATATCCAGATTCTCCAGAACGCAGAAAGCGCACGTGCTTCACGTCTCGATATGGTCAACAGCGTCAACAAGGCTTATTACTCGCTCCTTCTCGCCAAGGCCTCATACGATGTAGTGAGACAGAACTACGACATAGCCCTCTTCAACGCCGATCTGTTCAAGAAGAAGTTCGACCAAGGGACGGCTTCGGAATACGATGTGCTGCGCTCGTCGGTCCAGGTGAAGAACGCAGAGCCTCAGCTCCTCGAAGCCGAGATAGCGATACGCCAATGCAAACTCCAGCTCAAAATCCTCATGGGAATGGACTATGAAGTGGACATAGAGCCTGACGTTACACTCAAGGAGATGCAGCAGGACATGTACGGATATATGATGCAGCAGGGATGGAATCTCGACAACAACACCTCCGTCAGGGCACTCAACTTGCAGACGAAACTCCTCGAAGAGAACGTAAACCTCAAAAAACTGGCTTGGGTGCCGACTGTCGGAGCATCGTTCAACATCAACTGGAACGCCCTCAGCAACGGCAATGCGCTGAAAAACCAGCAGTTCCACCCTTATTCCACAGTGGGGCTGTCGCTTTCAGTGCCAATATTCTCCGGAGGCTCGAAATACTACGGGCTGAAGCAGGCACAGGTGCAGCTCAAAGAGATGGAGTTCCAGCGTGAGAACCTCCTCAACTCCCTCGACATGCAGGTGCGGCTCGCCCTCGACAACATCGACAAGGAGGTGAAGCAGATTTCCACCAGCGAAGAAGGGGTGCGCCAGGCTGAGAAAGCCTACCAGATCATGCAGAAGAGCTTCGAAATCGGTGCCGCGACATATCTCGACCTGCGTGACAGCGAACTCGCCGACACCTCGGCCAAACTCGCATATTATCAGGCGATCTACAATTATCTCGTGTCAACATCAGAGCTTGACCTCCTTCTCGGCAAAGAAGACGAGCTAATCCCATCAGAAACAATACCGACAATCAACCAAACAAAATAAGAACCATGAAACTTTCAAGAATATCCCCGATTCTCCTCTTGTCTCTCACTCTGCTCTGCGCTTGTTCTGGCAAAGAGGGGGGAAAAACCGATGAAAAAGACGCAAAGCCGGTAGTGAAGGTCGAGACCGTGCAGGAACGTCTCGTGGACCAGCTCGGCAATTACACCGCCACGGTCGAGGCCCAGGCCGTCAACAACATATCCGCGGCTATGTCAAACCGCATCAAGGCCATCTATGTGGACGAAGGCATGCGTGTCAGCAAAGGACAGCGGCTCGTGGTGCTCGACGACGTGAACACCACCAACTACCAGATACAGGTAGACAATGCAAAGGCGAACCTCAACAACGTGCAGGTGGAATACAACCGTGCGCTTGAGCTCTACAAAATCGGCGGCGGCACAAAGCAGCAGCTCGACCAGGTGGAGACCCAGCTCATCAACGCCAAGAACGCTCTCGCGGCTGCCCAACGCACATACCGCAACGCAGCCGAGAACACGGTCCTCACCTCTCCCATAAGCGGGGTAGTGACCAAGCGCAACTACGACCCGGGCGACATGACCGGCCAGCTTCCGATTCTCACCATATCGCAGGTGCAGCCAGTGAAGATAGTGATAAACGTCAGCGAAAGCGAGCTTCCCAAAGTCCATAAAGGAATGCCGGCAACCATACTCTTCGACACGTTCGGAGCTGAGGAATTCAAAGGCACAATCACGATGACTATGCCTACCGTGGATCCCGCCACACGCACATTCGGCGTGGAAATCACCGTGCCTAACCCCGACAGCCGCATCCTTCCCGGAATGTTCGGACGCGTGCAGCTCAACCTCGGACAGGCCAACCACGTGGTGGTGCCCGACCGAGCCGTGGTAAAACAGCAGGGAAGCGGCAACCATTACGTCTATGTCTACAAGGACGGCAAGGTGGAATACCACCAGGTCGAACTCGGTCAGCGCGTCGGCGATGCCTACGAGCTGCTTTCCGGAGTGGAAGACGGCTCGCAGGTGGTGGTCTCCGGCCAGAACAACCTCGCCAACGGCAAAGAAGTAACACTTGCCAAATAAGCTTCCATCATTACTTAACACTCTAAAACCCAACACTTGACAATATGAGTCTATACGGTGCATCCGTGAAACGCCCGATAATGACCACGCTGTGCTTCGTCACGGTGATCATCCTCGGACTGTTCTCACTTGCCAAACTCCCGATCGACCTCTATCCCGACATCGACACCAACACGCTGATGGTAATCACGATGTATCCCGGTGCCAGCGCGGAAGACATAGAGCAGAACGTTACCAAGCCGCTCGAGAACTCGCTCAACTCCGTGGAGCATCTCAAGCACATCACATCCAATTCGCGCGAGAACACGTCGGTAATCACGCTTGAGTTCGAATATGGCTACGACATCGACGTGCTGACCAACGACGTGCGCGACAAGCTCGACATGGTGAAGTCGATGCTGCCCGACGACAGCGAGAACCCCATCATATTCAAGTTCTCCACCGACATGATTCCCATCTGCCTTCTTTCCGTGCAGGCAAAGGAGAGCATGCCGGGCCTGTACAAAATCCTCGACGATGCCGTGGCCAACCCGTTGGCGCGCGTAGACGGCGTGGGAACCGTGAGCATCTCCGGCGCGCCCAAGCGCGAGGTGCACGTCTACTGCGACCCTGCGCGCCTCGAGGCATACAACCTTTCGGTAGAGCAGATATCCAACATCATAGGCGCGGAGAACCGCAACGTCCCCGGAGGCTCCTTCGACATCGGCTCCAACACTTATGCGCTGCGTGTGCAAGGAGAGTTTGACGAGACACAGGAGCTCGCCAACATCCCGGTCGGCTCACACGAAGGCTCCATCGTCTATCTGAAAGACGTGGCCAAAATCGAAGACTCGCTTGAGGAGCGCACCCAGCAGACATACAACTCCGGCAAGGAGGGCGCCATGATCGTGATACAGAAGCAGAGCGGAGCCAACTCGGTCCAGATTTCAGAGAAGGTCATGAAGATGCTTCCGAAGCTGCAGAAGAACCTTCCCTCAGACGTGAAGCTCGGCGTAATCGTGGACACTTCCGACAACATCCGCAACACCATAGCCTCGCTCGAAGAGACAGTGCTGTATGCGCTCCTCTTCGTGATGATAGTGGTGTTCGTGTTCCTCGGACGCTGGCGTGCTACGATGATTATCGTGATTACGATTCCTGTATCGCTCATAGCGTCGTTCATATATCTGTTCGCGACAGGCAACACGCTCAACATCGTCTCGCTTTCGGCGCTTTCCATATCGATAGGCATGGTGGTCGATGACGCGATTGTGGTGCTTGAGAACGTAACGACCCACATAGAGCGCGGTGCCGACCCGAAACAGGCCGCAGTCCACGGCACCAACGAGGTGGCCATATCGGTAATCGCTTCCACGCTTACGCTTATCGCCGTGTTCTTCCCGCTCACGCTCGTAACGGGCATGACGGGCGTGCTTTTCCGCCAGCTCGGATGGATGGTAACAATCATGATGATAATATCCACCACATGCGCTCTTTCGCTCACGCCAATGCTCTGCTCCCTGTGGCTCAAGCGCAACCCGAAGCACTCGAAATTCTACGAGAAGTTCTATATGCCCATTGAGCGCGCGCTCGACAAGTTCGACGACGGCTACGCAAGCCTGCTGCGCCTCGTGGTGGGACACAAGACCGTAACAATCATAGTCTGCCTCGGCATTTTCGTCGGCTCCATATTCCTGATGAAGTTCGTCGGCACAGAGTTTTTCCCGACCCAGGACAATTCCCGCATAGGCGTCAACCTTGAGCTTCCCATCGGAACCCGTGTGGAGATAGCCCAGGATGCCACGAGCCGCCTCGACTCGCTGTGGCGCAGCAAGTACAAGGACGAAATACTCGTCTGCAACTACACAGTCGGCCCGGCAAGCTCCGACAACACTTTCGCCTCACTTTCCGACAACGGCTCGCACATAGTGTCGATGAACGTACGCCTCGTGGACCCGGACGACCGCAAACGCAACATCCGCGAAATAGCCGACGACATGCGCCGCGACATCGCCGAACAGTTCCCTGAATTCAAGAAAGCCCAGGTCAACGTGGGCGGCGGACGAGGACAAGGCATGGGCGGACAGTCAACCGTGGACTTCGAAATCTACGGCTACGACTTCACGGAAACGGACTCAGTGGCCCGACAGCTTTCACAGATACTGAAAGGGATACCCGGCACTGCCGACGTGAACATATCCCGTTCAGACTATCAGCCGGAATACCAGGTGGACTTCGACCGCGAGAAGCTTGCCCTTTACGGACTGAACATGCAGACAGTGGCCTACTGTCTGCGCAACCGCATCAACGGCGCCACCGCTTCGCAATTCCGCGAAGACGGCGAGGAATATGACATCAAGGTGATGTACGACCCCGATTACCGCACCAAAATCTCCGACATCGAGAACATAGTCATCTATTCCTCCACAGGCCAGCCGGTGCGCCTGAAAGAACTCGGAAAGGTGGTGGAACGCTTCACTCCTCCGACAATCGAGCGTAAAGACCGCGAACGCCTCATCACCGTCTCGGCCGTAGTGGACGGAGTGCCGCTCTCGCAGGTGGTTACCTCCGCCCAGGCGAAAATCGACGCTATGCATATTCCCGCAGGCATCTCAATCGGACTCGCCGGTTCGTATGAAGACCAACAGGATTCATTCTCCGACCTGATGATGCTCGGCGTGCTGATCATCCTCCTCGTCTACATCGTCATGGCCGCGCAGTTCGAGTCGCTCACCTATCCGGGCATCATCATGACATCGCTGCTCTTCGCCTTCTCCGGCGTGTTCCTCATACTCTGGATTACCGGACACACGCTCAACGTCATGTCGATGATCGGAGCCATCATGCTAATCGGAATCGTGGTGAAGAACGGCATCGTGCTAATCGACTACATCACGCTCAACCGCGAGCGTGGCATGAGCATCCGGAGCGCGGTGATCGACGGCGGACGCTCCCGTCTGCGCCCTGTGGTCATGACAACCCTGACCACCATCCTCGGCATGGTGCCTATGGCCTGCGGAACAGGCGAAGGCGCCGAGATGTGGCGGCCCATGGGCACTGCGGTGATAGGCGGTCTGACGTTCTCCACCATACTTACGCTGCTCTTCGTGCCGGTGCTCTACTGCGTATTCGCACACAACGGAGTGAAACGCACACGCAAGAAGATGCGCAAAGCCCACCAGACCGGCAAGTGACAACCCTTTCGGCTCCCGGTTTTCAGGCATTCATCGTCTCAGGACCCATGCCGGAAACCGGGAGCCGGAAACCACAAACACCAAAAACCAACAAAGATGAAAAGCATATTCATAGCCTACGACCAGGCACACCACGAACACATCATCGAAGCCCTCGACAAGTCGGGCTGCCGAGGCTTCACATCATTCGGCACCGTGCAGGGACGCGGCTCGGTGAAAGGCGAACCCCACTACGGCTCCCACGCATGGCCGTCGCTCGCCTCGGCCATCATCACCATCGTGGAAGACTCCAAAGTGGAACAGGTGCTGGCACGTCTGCGCGCCCTCGACGAAGAAAAGCCGCGACTCGGCCTCCGCGCCTTCGTCTGGACAGTCGAACAGACCCTCTGATTTGGTCAGTTCGGATTTTATTGCTAACTTTGCAGGCCAATTAAGCGGGATCGCGACCTGCTTAGCCCAAACTTTAATTTTTAAACTGCAGAAAAAAATTAAACCAATGAAAAAAGACATTCATCCCTCCAACTACAGGGAAGTGGTGTTCAAGGACATGTCGAACGACGAGACCTTCATCACGCGTTCAACCGTGGCTTCCCGCGAGACAATCGAAATCGACGGCAAGGAGTATCCCCTCGTGAAGCTCGAAATCACAAGCTCTTCCCACCCGTTCTTCACCGGCAAGCAGAAGCTCGTCGACACCGCAGGCCGCGTCGACAAGTTCCGCAACCGCTACGGCAACCGTCAGAAGAAGTAAGGATCCCTTTCCATCCGAAGATAAAGAGGAGACTGCCCGCAAGGCTGTCTCCTCTTCTTTCATTTCACGTCGCCACCGTCTTTAAGTGCCTGGCCTAACCATGCCAATGCGCAAAGAAGCATCATTATGAACGTCATACGGTAGATTCTGCTTATGTTTCAGGGAAAACCACTATGGTTTCCGTCGGCAAAATTAGATAATGCCACTGACAACTCTTTGCAGCCCATTGTTAAAACACCTTAAGAGACTGTCTGGGCGTGTGCCTGGGATTATTGCTCAATCCAATGTCTGGGAGCCTCCGCCGTTGACGAACAAAACCTGCCCGCTCACCCACGAAGACACGGGAGAAGCGAAGAAAAGCACGGCCTGTGCCATGTCGGAAACCTCTCCGAGGCGGCTTATGGGCGTATGCCGAAGCATCTTTTCCTTAAGTTCCGGAGTAATTATGGACGAGAACGCGGCCGTGTTGGTGGCACCTGGCCCGACATTGTTGATTCTCACACCGTAATAACCGAAATCGTATGCAAGATTGGCTGCGAGATGGTTGAGCGCGGCTTTTGTGGAAGCGTATATGCTCATATTAGCCTCCTTGTCCGCAGAACTGGTGGAAGTGATGTTGATGATGCTTCCATATCCGGACTCGCCCATTTTAGGGACAGCGAGCTGGCACAGACGCCACGGAGCGAACACATTGATTCTGTACACTTTCTCGACATAATCCATATCTATCTCAAAAGGATTCTCACGACCGCCGCCACCGATTCCGACATTGTTGACAAGCACGTTTACAGTGCCGTAACGATTCACCGCCGTATCTATAAGCCTGACAAGGTCGGCATCCTCAATGACGTTGCAGGCAACCGCCGAGGCTTTGCCGCCCGAAGCCACGATGCCTTCGGCCACGGCTTCCGCTTTTTCTTCATTGATGTCGCTCACCACCACAGACGCACCGGCCGCCGCAAGAATCTCGCAACAGCCTCGTCCTATGCCGTCGCCGCCTCCGGTAACGACGGCCACTTTACCCGAAAGGTCAAAAAGTCGTTGAATATCCATAATTAGTGTTTTTCATTACGAAATTCCAACAAACCTCCATCCCCAAGAGTTCACTTTCCGGCAAGCCTCTTATCATGACAGGCCACGGCAGCCTCCCCGACAGTCCACATGCTGAATCAACAGAAATCAGACGAGTTCGCCACGCATCCAGTCCTCGAAAAGGGACAGGGCGGCTTTCGCCCCTTCGCCCATCGCGACCACTATCTGCTTGTAAGGGACGTCGGTAACGTCGCCGGCCGCATAAACGCCTTTGACCGATGTCCTGCAACGCCCGTCAACCATTATTTCTCCTGCCGGGGTCATCGGAAGCTTGTCCCTGAACAATGAGCTGTTGGCCACAAGGCCGATCTGCACGAAGACGCCAGAAACTGGATAGACCGTTTCTGAACCAGAGACCCTGTCTTTGACCTTGATTCCTGAAACGCTTTTTCCATCGCCCTCGATTTCCTCCACCTGCGCAGACAGATGAATGTCGATGTTTCCCATTGACTTCGCCTTTTCCTGAAGCACTCCGTCGGCCTTGAGCGAATCCATAAACTCGAACACGTCCACGTACGTGCATATCCCGGCAAGGTCGATTGCCGCCTCGATGCCTGAGTTCCCTCCGCCGACCACAGCAACGCGCTTCCCGACATAGAAAGGCCCGTCGCAATGAGTGCAGAACGCCACTCCGTGACCGAGATGTTCGGATTCCCCAGGCACCGAGAGCTTCTTCCATGCCGCTCCAGTGGCTATGACCGCAGCCTTTGCCTTGAAAGTCTCCTTCCCGCAGACAAGAACCTTCTCCGTACCAGAGACATCCACCGAGTCAACGGTACGGTTCTCGAAAACGTCTATGGAGTAATGCCCGAGATGCTCCTTAAGGTCGGCCGCCAACTTCGGCCCGGTGGTTTCCGGCACGGAAATCAGGTTTTCTATCTCCATGGTCTCCTTCACCTGACCGCCCACGGATTTGGCCACCACGGCCACATCAAGCCCTTTACGGGCAATGTATATGGCAGCGGCCACTCCGGCAGGGCCTCCGCCAAGAACGACCACGTCATATTCACGGGTAACCGGCTCCACTTCTCCGGACTCGGCAACTCCATAGGACGCTTCAAGCTTCTCCAACAGGTCGCCGAGAGTGGAACGCCCTACGCTCAACACCTTGTCACCGGCATATACGGCCGGCACTGACTGTATGCCAAGCGATTCGACTGTTTGCGGCACGACACCGCCGTCAATCACAATGTTTTCGACCTCAGGATTCAAAAGAGCGATGACATTGAGAGCCTGTGCCACATCAGGACAGTTGGTGCATGTCAACGAAACGAAAGTCCTCAGTTTCACCGGGCCTTTGAGCGACTTTATCCTGGCCGTCAACGCATCATCGGGAAGATTCTTTCCCTGACCGTCGGCATTGAGTATGGCCAAAAGAAGAGTCGTGAATTCGTGTCCGTTGGGGATTCCGCAGAACTTCACGCCCGTCGGCACCCCTTCCTTTATGATTTCAAACGTAGGGGCTGCCACATCACCGACCGTCTCTTCAACTGACAAACAGGAGGACGTGGAAGCCACATCGTCAATAAAATCCCGCATCTCCTTCCCTTCCGCAGAATGGCCGTTGTCCATCACGCGTAAAACGATGTCCGATTTCAGATTCCCGAAAATTGTGGTAAGCTGGTCTTTTATATTCTTGTCAAGCATATGTTAAAAGTTTGGGGTATGTTAAAAAACATCCCGGCCAATACAATTCAGCCGGGACATCATTACAGTTAGAATTAATATTGTTCAGATTTTGCCTACGAGGTCGATGCTCGGCTTAAGCGTAGCCTCTCCCTGTTTCCATTTCGCAGGACAGACCTCACCGTCGTGCGTAGCCACGAACTGTGCCGCTTCGACTTTACGCAGAAGCTCCTCGGCATTACGGCCTATGCTGTTGTCCTGAATCTCCACGAGCTTTATGAACCCTTCGGGATTGCAGACGAAAGTGCCTCGGTAAGCCATCCCGTCCTCATCGATCATCACGCCGAAAGCACGGCTGAGAAGGCCTGTCGGGTCGGCCAGCATAGGATACTTGATTTTGCGTATGCTCTCCGAAGCGTCATGCCAAGCCTTGTGGACGAAATGAGAGTCGGTGCTTACCGAATACACCTCCACGCCGAGAGCCTTGAACTTGTCGTATTTCTCAGCCATATCCTCCAGTTCCGTGGGGCAGACGAAAGTGAAGTCTGCCGGATAGAAGAAGAATATCGCCCACTTGCCAAGCACGTCCTTGTCGGTAACCGTCTTGAACTCACCGTTGTGGTAAGCCTGCACCTTGAATTCAGGGATATGAGTGTTGATTATAGATTCCATTTGTTTTTACCTGTATTTAAATGTTCATTTACAGAACACGCCACAGCCCCGCAATGTTCATCCCCCCTGACGGAATTAATGATAATTAAGAGTGTGTTGTTAGAGCAGGACAAGGCTCAGACAAAATCGGCAAATGGATTGTTCTAAAGTAAAGTCATATTTTGCAGAAACAATGTCAAAGGCCAAATTAAAGAAACACATGCTATCAATGACCAAGGAACAGGTGGTTGATGTGATGCTTGAGTTATACAGTTCAAGCAAGGAAGCCAAGTCGTGGCTTGAGTTCTATATTGAACCAGATGTCAAAAAGGAACTGGAGAAATACAAGAAAGCAATCCGCAATCAGTTTTTCAGTTGGAAAGGCTATCCGAAAGACCCAAGTTTCCGGGAGTGCAACAACCTGGTATCATCTTTTATGAAACTCTACCCGGATCCGCACACGACTGCCGACCTTATGCTCTACTATGTGGAGCAGGGATGCGAGTTGACAAGGCAATTCGGAGACTACGATGCACCATTTTACAGGGCAGTTGAAAACAACTTCAACAAGGCGATGAAATTCATCAGCGAATATAATCTTGATGTCGAGTTATATCCGCGAATCAAGAGAATGATTGACAGCGTGGATTGCTTAGGATACGGATTCCAGGACAATCTATGGGAAATTTACCGTGAACACACTTAAAAATCCCAATCTTGTCGTTTTCCCGTTGTTTTCTTTTGTGTTCCGTATTTTTGTTGTAACTTTGTTTCGTAAAATTTAAAGAATCGGCACAGGTGGCAACGAGCAAGTGCGGGAACACAGGAAAATTGAAAGCGGACATCTGAAACCTTGCAGAACATATGGTTTTTAACAGTATTTCCTGCATTCATTGTTTTTGTTGCAACTTTGTGCAAAATAACCGACAAAAGACACGTTCCATGAAAAAGACCTCTGCCGTCGCCGCCCTCTCGGCGGCCTGCCTCTTCGTCAACGGCGCCGAAACCCCTCCCTGCACGCTGGACATCAAAAGCCAAGAAGTTTTCGACTCGCAATGGACATCGGTGGACGCCAACCGCGACGGAGGGGACTACCAGTTCTTCTATGGCGGGGAGTTCGCACTGTACGTGCAGAACAAGGGAAAGACAGCCGACGACTGGATAATAAGCCCTGCCGTGAGCCTAAAAGCGGGAAGGACTTACAGAGTCACGGCATCGGTGAGGAACCTCTCACCGTCAACGTACGACAGGCAGTCGTTCACGGTAACGGCAGGAATGACTCCGGACGTGTCCGGAATGACACAGGCCGTCTTTTCGGAGACGGCTCTCGAGACGTCGAAAAAACCTGTTGAGCGCGACGGGGTCTTCACCCCGGCCTCCTCGGGGGACTACCACATCGCCCTCCACCTGACCTCAAAGCCGGGCAGCGGCGACTTCGGGTTCTACAGCTTCACGATAACAGATGAGACCACTGCGCCGGAAGCCGTCAAGGACTTGGCCATCCACGCCGCCACGGACGGCAGCCTCAAGGCCACGCTCTCATGGACAAATCCCGGCCAGACATCAGACGGGAACGATGCGGATGCGGCAGACCGAATCGAAATCCTCCGGGACGGAACACCCGTGGAAACCCTGACAGGAATCAAGGGCGGCACGCAAGGCCTATTTGAAGACATCCTTCCCCGACCCGGCTCCTACACTTACTCAATAACAGCCTTCAGAGGTGATATGGCATCCGAGACTACCATGGTGCAGTCGCCATGGATAGGACACGACACTCCGGAAGCACCGACCGGCGTGGCAGCAACAGTCGAGGACGGGACACGCACAGTTACGTTCGAACCCGTAACCCAAGGAGTACACGGAGGCTACATAGACGTTGACGGGATTAGCTACACGGTGAGCCGGAACGGCGTAGTGCTCACTACCGGACTCAAAGGCGCGCCTTTCACCGACACCGAACCGGGCCTCCCGTTCGCCGTGTACAGATATTCGGTCTGGGCCGTCAACGGTGAATCCGCAGGCGATGCAGCCGAATCCGATGGAATCGCATTCGGAGATGCCCTCCCGCTGCCCTTCTCCTCCGACTTCTCCTCCGCCGACGGCTTCGCGCTCTGGACGTTAGCCGACGCGGAAGGCAACGAGTCCGGAGCCTGGGAATGCAATGCCGAAGGCGGATGCATAAGCGCAGGCCCCGCAGCCTCAGGTGCCTGGGCGTTCACCCCGCCGCTTATGATGCAGAGAGGAGAATGCGAACTGGACGTGCAGGCTCTGTGCCTGACTTACGGGAATCCCGGGAGCCTCGGCGTCTTCCTATGCCGCGACGCTCTGTCGCCGCTTTCCGAATCGGCTACAGAGATAACCACGATGCAGCCCGACGACGCGGACACGTCCACAACACGCAGCTTCAGCTTCACCGTACCAGAAACCGGAAAATACCACATAGGATTCGGAGCCACCGGCGACATCCCGGGCTGGAGCCTGTTCCGTGCCGACGTCAAGCAGACGAGAGCCGGGGACGCCAACGTGGGCATCGACCCTATCCGCGAAGAGACCTCATTGCGCTATGTCCGAGAATCGGAGGCAATCGTCTCCGGAAGGCAGGGCACAATTGAGGTACGTTCTGCCGACGGCCTCCTTAAGACGGTCAGCGTAACCGACGGGGCAGTCAGCGTTGCCGGCCTCCCGACCGGGATATACGTCGCCACGTTCACCGCAGACGACGGGACTTCGTCTACGCTCAAATTCCTGAAGCAGTGAGCCGCGCCATCCTCCCACACCGTGCAAAGGTCTGCAGATGCCATACACCCGTCCCGTTTGCGGATTGGATCGTTTTCCGCAGGCCGCAGACAACAATCCATTAACAAAGGACGAACTGAAAGCGCCAGACGATTTCTTCATACCCGACAACGAGATCAGGTTTCCGGAAGAGCTTGATTACAGCCGCGTGGATGAATATATCCGCTCGGCTGAGGCGTTTTCGCGCTCGTCTTATCAGAGCGTCTATATCATCGACTATTTCAGGCAGAACTTCCTTTATGTGTCGCCAAATCCGATGTTCTTGTGCGGTCTGTCGCCGGAGCGGGTGAAGGAATTGGGATACCGCTTCTATCTTGACTTTGTTCCGGAAGATGAACAGCCAATGCTGCTGACGCTCAACAAAGCCGGATTCGCTTTCTACAACGACATACCAACCGATGAGCGTAAGGACTGGCATATCTCCTACGACTTCCACATTCTCAACGAGGGAAAGAAAATCCTTGTCAACCACAAGCTGACGCCGCTTGCCCTCACCTCCGACGGCAGGATATGGCTTGCGCTGTGTGTCGTGTCGGCGGCCACACATACAGATGCCGGGCATATCGAGATGCACCGGACAGGCACATCGGAGTTCTTTGAATACAATATCACCTCCCGTCGCTGGAACAGACGGCAGATGCCAACGCTATCTGACGGAGAGAAGTCGGTGCTGGCCTTATCCATTCAGGGCTATACCATGTCGGAGATTGCCGACAAAATATGTCTATCGCCCGACACCATCAAGAAATACCGTAAGCGCATATTCGAGAAACTTGATGTGCGCAACATCTCGGAGGCGATAGTGGCTGCGACCAACAACAAGCTACTCTAAGTTCTTGCAGAGATAGAATCTCGGAAAATGCTTCACCTCGCGGCCGACGGCTATATTGGCGGCTATCCGTGCGCAGATATGCGCCGCTGTCCGTTGTGCCGCATCGCTCGTCTTGCCCTCCCTTATCTTAGGCAGAGCGGACTGTAACCAGTCGCAACCCTCCATATTCCAAAAGGCGCAGTACCCGGCCATATACTCGACAGCCCATAGACGCGCATTTGCCTTGCCGTGCAATTCGTTGTCATCTCCCGGCATCACTACTATTGCACTGCCTCCGTCAACAAAATCAAAAGGATATATTATAGGTATGGCGGCATTATCTTTGACATGGGTACAGGCTTCGCCCGCATACTCGGCTACCATATCTACAGGCCCAATTTCCGTGTGGACATCGTTCCCCGGCACAATATTTATAGAGTTGAAACCGGATCTGTAAAGTTCGGCCTTTACATAGTCGATAAAATCCGATGCGCCGATAATCATAACCCGGCAGTCTGCGATAAGGCGTTTTTCCTCGCTTGTCATATTAGTTGGTTTTTACTCTGCAAAATTAAGGCTATCCCAATCGCTATGCCATATCCAAAAGGGTACGTTTTCACTCCGAGGTGCAATCTTACCCTTTTGGGTATGGCAAGGAATTTATAGTGACTGTAATTTTGCGTCAGAAATCAAAATCATTCACAGATGAGAACAATACTTATAATTTTCTGCGCTTTACTGCCAATGGCGGTACTCGCACAAAAAGAGCGTCAGCTTCAGGAAGTTACAGTTATTGCTTCCCGAACCACAAATAACGCCGAAGGTTACACTACCAACCTCCGAGGCTCTGATATAGCCAAAGGTAAACCCGCTATCGATGTACTGGGATTCCTTCCAAACATCTCCCGAGAAAACGGCAACTTCAAAATCAACGGCCTCGCCGCAAGCGAGATTTACGTTGATGGCGTGAAGCTCTCCGACCTCTCGGAGTTGAACAACATCCCGGGAGAGATGATAGACAAGGTTCAGGTCAAATATCTGGCAGGATCCGACCAGAACGCCTCGCTCAGCGGAGGTACAATAATGATTACGCTCCGACGTCCTCCGGAGGGTGGTTATTATGGCAGCATCTCGGCAAATGCCGACTGGTACAGAAGCTGTGGCTTCGGCAACGAAGGTGTCGGGGGCATGATAAACTACCGATATAAGGGGTTAAGCGTGTATGACAACCTTTATGCCGGGGCAACCAGGGTTGAGGATAATTCAGAACAGACAATGACGGGTGACAACCTTCATACATTTCTCAAAGAGTCATCCAAATCTCACGGCTTCGATTTCAGAAATCGTCTTAGCCTAACGCAGCAGTTCAACTCAGGTGCTCAACTCGGAGGCAGCTATTTGGTATCTTTGTATCGTCCCCGTCCGTCATCTGTATCAGACAATGAGAGTCTGACTTCATCAGTCAGCAGTCGCAAAAATATTGTACTACAGGAAGGGACTCTTCGGTTCTTGCAACCGCTTTCCTCTCGCGGCTCTCAGATGGAACTTACTGCCGACTACCTGAACCGTCATAGCCGTAACAGCAGCAGCTATTTCCTTAATTCGGAAAAGACTGCCGCCATAGAAGAAACCGACAATCTCAATCTTTGGAAATTCAAAGCTGATTTCATCTATCCCCACAGCCGTACGCTCGTATGGAAATTCGGAGCTTCAGCGCAATTAATATCCTCAAAATACACTCCGACCGACATCGTTGAAAGTGACCGCTTTGAGACAAGCGACATTCCAACCAAAACATCCGGATTCACTCCCATAGTCTATGCCTCGGCACAAGGAAGGGTTTGGAAACTCAAATATAGCGCCGGTGTCAATTGGCAGCTTAATCGCATTTCCTACGAAGACCTATCCATCAACAAAAAAAGCACAAATACCCAATGGTCGATAAATCCGACAGTACAGGTCATGATGCCTTTCGGCTCGAAAATGAACCATGCCCTCATGCTCAGTTATAAGCGGACTCTCAGTGATATACCATACACAGCCATATCATCGGTTATCAATTGGAGCGACACTTACAATTATACCGTGGGCAATCCTGATTTGAAAGCACAATCAGCCGACATAGTAATGGCCGGATTATCTCTGCTCCGAAACAAGATTAATCTGACTGCCCTTTACGCCCATTCTCACGACCGAATCTATTGGCAAACATTCCAGAGCAAGGAGACTCCCGATGTATTTTATACCAAGCCGGTGAATATAAACGGTCAAGGTGTCTGGGGCTTCGGTGCGGAATGGATGGAAGCACCAACTAAATGGTGGCGTTTCAAACTTTCAGGACGAATTGAGATCACACCAGAGAATACAAAGCTTGACGGAATACATTATAACAAGACACGCTTCAAGGAATATTTCTATTTCAACAACAATTTCCGATTCGGTCACGGCTGGGGCGGCATGCTAAACGCAAACTTCGAGCCAACCTATCGCACTCTCGACCGCACATACCATGCTGTTTACACTGTGAACGGGCAGATTTACAAGACATTTCTTGGCGATAATCTTCAAGTCGCATTGGACTTTACCCCATTAGGCAACCGTCGCAAGCTCGACCGACAAGCCGGAGCGAACAAGGTGTCATATAAGTACACCACCCCCGTACAGTATGTCGGATTCTCGCTTACATGGAACTTCTCCGGAGGTAAGAAGGTGGATGTAAACGTCGTGGACGGTATTCAAGATTATCACGAAACCAAAGACAATAGATAATATGAAAGCAATACTTATAACAATATTCGCAATGATGGTGGTATGCTTCATCTCTTGCAATAACACGGGTTCGGATTACGAAACAGAACAAGCTGAATTTGAGCGCGAACAGGTAGAATTAGCCGAAGAACAGTCCGAACTGGAAGCTGAACAGGAAGAACTGCGCCGAGAGTATTCCGAAATGAAAAAAGAATATCTCCGCGAAAAGGCAGAATTTCAGAAAGAACAAAAGGCTCTTCGCAAAAGTGTAAGGAAAGAGCACAATACAAATTCAGTAAAGTGTGATACAACCATGCGACAACTGACAGATACCGAAATGACAGAACTTACTAATAGGGTCAAATCGGCTGGTTTGTGGCCATCCAGTAAGTAAGAAACAGCTTAATCATACCAACAACCGCCCTCGGTTATGAGCGCCGAGGACGATAAGTAAAATAAAAAAATGAAACATAATTTTAGGATATTATTGGCAACTATTCTAATCATTCCATTATGCATTAATGCTCAAACATGGAACTTTGGAATTGAGGCAGGATATGTCAATAGCGCCCTATCGGTTTGCGACAATTCGGCAACATCAAAAGGTGGATTCAAGTTTGGGGCTAACGCTGAATTCATGCTACGTAATAACATTAGTTTTGAATCCGGATTGTCATACATCCGAAAAGGAGCTACTGTAACAGGGCATAATATGATGAATACAGTGATAAGTTCCATTAGATTTGCAGAAATGGACTATTTACAGGTTCCTGTGATGGCAGGATATAGATTCACCTTTAGCAATGACTTTTCTTTGAAACCAGAACTTGGCGTTTATTTCGCAGTTGGAATCAATGGAGATTCGTTTGTTACCGGAGTCGATCCATTTAACCAGCCATACGAAAAGAGAGTACGCACTTTTAGTGGCGCAAACGGTGTCTCATATCGTCCGTGTAACAGAGTTGACGGAGGTTTCTCATTTGCAATTAGTGCAAAATGGTATCATATAGGTATGAAAGTGGAATATGATTTTGGTCTGGTCACTGCATCTTATTATGGCAATGGTAAACAAAGATGTCTATCTGCTTCAATTATTTACTGGCTACATTGATTCGATAGACAGCTTAATCATACATAGACAAAGACAGACAACCTCGGCTGAGATGTCGGGGTCGACTATATTTCGGTGTCATAGTCCGGGAGGACGATAAACCGAAACTTGTATAACCCGGTAATCTGCGATAAGGCGTTTTTCCTCTGCAAAAGTAAGGCTATCCCAATCGCTATACCATACCCAAAAGGGTACGTTTTCACTCCGAAGCGCAATCATACCCATTTGGGTATGGCAAGGCTTTTATAGTGGATGTAACTTTGCATCAGAAATCATAAAACCGACATAAATATGAAACAAGTAATCACATTCATCATCGTGTTGTTCTGCGCTTTATGTGCTTTGGCGCAGACAGAAGCTCCCGATTCAATATCGACACATGAGCTTCAAGAGATAGTAATCCAAGCTCCTAAAGTAATCCGTAAAGCCGATATGGATGTCTATCATCCTTCCAAAAGCGCGGTCGAAAACTCAAAGAACGGTATGCAGTTGCTCCGCAACATAATGATTCCGACATTAACCGTAAATGACGCACTCGGTTCAATCAGCGCTGCCGGACAGTCGGTGCAGGTAAGAATCAACGGCAGACTCGCAACCATTGAACAGGTCAAGGCCCTTCTACCGGAAACGATCAAGCGTGTTGAATGGATTGACAATCCCGGACTGCGCTATAATGGGGCAAATTATGTGCTTAATGTAATAGTGGCTAACCCCACTCTCGGTGGTTCCCTAATGTTGCAGGCAAAGCCTGCATTGAATCAGAAATGGGGATATTATCAAGGAGATGCCAAGTTAAATATAGGTCGTGCACAATGGAGTGTTGGCGGTTATTTCAAACTCACGGATGAGATAAAAGCCCATCGAGAGTATGAGGAAACTTTCACCTACCCCAACGGAACCTCACTGACAAGAAAAGAGACGCCGCTTGGAGGAGAGCTTGATAATTCACAGGGAGCGGCATGGATTACATATAACTATATAAAACCCGATACGACCATTTTCTATGTGTCGTTGCAGGCAAATCGCAATTTTTCGGATAAATGGCAATTCAACGGTTTGTTAAACTTAAGCAACGGAGATGATGACATAGACCTTATGGATTCCAGCGGAAGAATATGCACCACTCCATCATTCTCAGCATATCTTGAACAGCATTTTGCCCATAAACAGACACTGGTCGTGGATTTCAGCACATCTATGTATGCCGGACATTCTTACTCCGATTATGTAGAGAAATATCCCGGTTCGACACATCTCATAAACGATATTCACACTTATATCAAGGACCGCAATCAAGCTTACGGATTAGAAGCAAACTATATTAAGCAATGGAGAGCCTCAAGATTTACCGCCGGAGCATCGTATACAGCCAATCGGAACCGCTCTACCTACGAGAATCTTGACGGGGCGGTGTTCCATCAGCGTCAGGACAAGGCATATTTCTTTGCCGAATACTTTCACCGCATTAACAAGGTAACCTTGACCGGAGGCATAGGGGCGCAATATACGTCATTCCTATTCAAAGAGACAAATCAGGGTAGCCACTCATGGAATCTTCGTCCGCAGGCCACAGCGACATATTCGCCCAACCAGAATCATCAGTTACGTCTGAGTTTCACATCATGGCAGTCTGCCCCATCGCTCGCCGAAACCAATATAGCTCCACAGCAATTGGATGGATTCCAGTGGCGCATAGGTAATCCGAATTTAAAAACCTCATCATCATACATGCTCTCGCTGCGTTACAGTTATAATTTGCCACGCATCTCCGGCTCATTCGGAGTAAGAGGATTTACAAGTCCCAATGCCATAACTCCTTATCTTTATTGGGATAAAGATCGACTGATAACCTCATATGAGAACAGCAAAGGCCTGCAAAACATAAGTTTTTGGTTTGCGCCGCAGATTGAAGCTATTCCCTCATGGCTTGTAATATCAGGGACAATACAATACATGGCAGAGCGTATGAAAGGCAATACATATAAACTATATAACCATTGCTGGAGTGGTGATGTAAGTGCGATGGTGACACATTGGGGTTTTACGCTTGGATTCCAATATGTCAGAGCGCAGCGTAATCTTTGGGGTGAAAAGATTTCATGGGGAGAAGACATCTCTGTAATCGACCTTTCATATAATTGGAAAAACTGGGAGTTTAGTGGCGGTATGATTCTACCGTTTGGGAAGTATGATCAGGGTTCACGTTCATTGAGCAAATGGAACACCAATGAGATGCACACGCGTCTTGACATGCGTATGCCGTATATCTCTATAAGCTACAATCTGCAATGGGGCAGACAAAAACGCGGAGCTCAGAAGCTCGTTGAAGTTGATGCCAACGCCGACCGCTCAAGTACAGGCGGAAGATAATACGAACAGCTTAATCATTCAGCAACAACCGCCCTCGGTCATGAGTGCCGAGGGCGATAAATAAAACAAATAATACATAGACAAAGACAGACAACCTCGGCAGTGATGTCGGGGTTGCCTGTCTGCATGTCATAGTGCAAATATACAGCATCGCATCAAAGATGATGTTGCAGCGTTTCTGTTTATGTTTTACAGATAAGCGAGTGCTCAAAATCAATTTGTATTTGAATCAAGCAATCAGTCGTTTCCCGACAAAATAGGCCGTTGCATCGATTTTTATTTGCGTTTATCCGTCTTTTATCTTAATTTTGCTTTTCAATTCTCTCCGGATGCGGTTTTATTCATATCGTATTCTCTACCTACTTTATAAATGAGCACAACCATTCTCGGCATAGAGTCATCATGCGATGACACATCGGCGGCAGTGATATCCGACGGCTTCCTGCGAAGCAACGTCATATCAAGCCAAAACGTACATGCGGCATACGGAGGCGTGGTGCCGGAACTCGCTTCCCGCGCCCATCAACAGAACATCGTCCCGACCGTCAGCGAAGCCCTGCGCCAGGCAGGCGTCAAGGTGTCGGACCTCGATGCCGTCGCCTTCACAAGAGGCCCGGGGCTGCTCGGGTCGCTCCTCGTTGGCACCTCTTTTGCAAAAAGCCTCGCCATAGCAGCCCGGATACCTACAATCGACGTCAACCATCTGCATGCCCACATACTTTCACACTTCATCCGCACAGAGGAAGGCCAGGAAGTGCCGGAATTCCCGTTCATCTGCCTTCTCGTATCCGGCGGAAATTCGCAGATTGTCATGGTGCGTTCCCCTTACGATATGGAAATAGCAGGACGTACGATAGACGATGCCGCCGGCGAAGCCTTCGACAAATGCGCAAAAGTGATGGGGCTCCCCTATCCCGGCGGCCCGCACATCGACCGTCTCGCCACAGAGGGGAATCCGAAGGCATTCCGGTTCAGCCGTCCCCACATACCCGGACTCGACTACTCATTCTCAGGACTAAAGACATCTTTCCTCTACACGCTTCGGGACAATCTCAAAACCGATCCCGGATTCATCGAAAGCCACAAAGCCGACCTTGCCGCTTCGCTACAGGCCACCATCATCCGCATCCTCCTCGACAAACTTGAACAGGCGGCAGACCGCTTCAACGTCAAGAGCATCGCCATAGGAGGCGGCGTATCCGCAAATTCCGGAGTCCGCATGGCCATTGCCGACTTATGCCGCAGACGCGGCATGAAGGCTTGGATTCCACCGAGGGCATTCACTACAGACAATGCAGCGATGGTAGCGATGGCAGGACACTTCAAATACGTCAAAAAGGATTTCTGCGACCTCAGCCTCCCGCCTTTCGCCAGGATTGAAATCTGAGGAACGCATCAATGAACATTCACGCCGCCACCCGTATTATATAGGTATCATATGGCAGACATTCACACATCCCCCCGACCCGTAATGAACAAAACCAACGACAACGCGGATTCCGCACACCGCGAATCCCGCCACGTGGTCATATACGGCTACACTAAGCAGGAACTGGCAAAAGTGATGAAGCACTTTGAATCGCTTCTGCCGGAATACGTGAGAATCTCGATCGATTCCAACAACCTCGTAACACGCATCACACTGACAGGAGTCAGCTCAGGCCTTGAACTGCTGAGGTTCAAACTCAACAAATTCCAACAGAACCTCAACGACATATTCTCACATGAAGTGATTGCCATGGCCGACAAGACAGTAGCGCAAGTGCTCGGCGACCTTCTCACCGAACGCGAACTGAGCGTGAGCTGTGCCGAGAGCTGCACGGGGGGCAACATCGCCCACCGTATAGTCCAGAACGCCGGCTCTTCGGCCTATTTCCTCGGAAGCGTGGTCAGCTACAGCAACGATGTCAAAGCCAACGTACTCGGCGTGGACCGACGCGACATAGACCGCCACGGGGCAGTGAGCCGGAGCGTGGCCGAAGCGATGGCCAACGGAGCGGCCAAACTGATGCGCACAGACTGCGCAATAGCCACAACAGGCATCGCAGGCCCCGGAGGCGGGACGAAATACAAGCCGGTAGGAACGGTATGGATAGCGGTGAAATACCTCGACACCGTAGTGAGCGAATGTCAGCATTTCCAAGGAGACCGCGACACGGTGATAGAAAACGCCACCAACCACGCCATGGTCATGCTCATCCAGCTTCTGCGCAACAGATACGAAGCCCAAGAAGATTTCAACGACGAATAAAGGAAAAATGTCTGTCCGATATTTGGCTGTCTCGCAAATAATCCGTAATTTTGTCCCCGATTTATGGCACATCCGTAGAAAGCGTGCGGGAAAGATGCGCCCGCAGTGCGATATGAGTGTGAGATGGCGGCCATAAGTCATTAAAGACTAACAAGATAATAGATTAACAACCAACAGCCATGTCAAAAGTTTGTCAGCTAACGGGCAAGAAGGCGAGCGTAGGTAACAACGTCTCGCACTCAAAGCGTCGCACAAAGCGCAGATTCAACGTCAATCTCCACCAAAAGAAATACTATTGGGTTGAGCAGGACATGTGGATTCAGCTTCTTGTGAGCACCAACGCTATGCGCACAATCAACAAGATCGGTCTGAACGCGGCCCTCAAAAAAGCGGAAGCCGCCGGCAACCTCGATTTCAAAGACATCAAAATCCTTTCTCTCTAATCTCAACGCAGACATAAGTTATGGCAAAGAAAGCAAAAGGCAATCGCGTTCAGGTAATACTTGAATGCACCGAACATAAGGCAAGCGGAATGCCCGGTATGTCAAGATACATCACCACCAAGAACCGCAAGAACACCACTGAGCGTCTGGAGTTGAGAAAATACAACCCCATCCTCAAAAAAGTAACCCTCCACAAAGAAATAAAATAAGCACTCTGAACCATGGCAAAGAAAACCGTCGCGTCGCTTCAGAAAGGTGAAGGACGCACCTACAGCAAAGTCATCAAAATGGAGAGATCTCCGAAAACGGGCGCTTATATCTTCAAAGAGGAGATGGTTCCCAACGATGCCGTGCAGGCAGCCCTCAAGTAAAAATCAGCCTCTATTGGCCGTCGGGACTATCCCCCGATACCCCATAAACAACCGACAACACCTGAAGCAGATTGAACGCTTTATCAAATCAAGGCGTTCAGTCTGCTTCATTCGATAAAAAGCGAATCCCATACCGTTCCTGAAATAAAATAAAGTGTTTGGACTGATTCTTGTGCAGATTTCTTCAAACACGCCTAAATCAGATCTGACATGCCTAAACAATATGCATCGTTATTATTTCGCTTCACTCTCCTTTTTGCTGTCCTCATATCCTCATTCTTAATTATGGATTGGGCGGCATACTCCATTCCAAACGGAGCCGTGGCCGACAATGTCATAAAATCCGAAAAAAGGATTCTTGAAGAAGGTACATACCCGAATCCAACACATGTAGCCTTCTTCCAACAGGACAATTACACGGATGCCCTGATGCTGTCGCTTTGCGTCACAGGCGACAGCACCGCGACACCTATTCAGAACGCGATGACGAATCCTTATCTTAAAAACGATTCTACACCGATGTCGCAAATAGGAATCGATGCAGCAACAGGCAAGACAGACATGCACCAACCCGACTTTTACGGACGGTACTGGCACGGGTACCTTCTTCCGCTAAAGGCATTCAGCACAGTAGGGGACATCTGGGCCATACGCATCACCAACTACGTAGCGTTGACGCTGCTGCTTGCCTTAGCCTCATATCTCGTATGGCGAAGGAGAGGCAGTCGGATGGCTTGGGCGTTCTTGGCTACCATGCTTCTTCTCGGCTATCCTGGAATCCCGCTTTGCATGCAGTTCGCGTCATGTTTCTACATATTGTTCATCTCCGTAATAACACTGCTGCTGTTTGAGAAAACGTTTTCGTCCACTGGCAACCTGTGCCTCGCTTTTTTTGCCATAGGGTCTCTGACATCTTTTTTCGACCTTCTCACAGCCCCTCTCCTGACGCTCGGCTTCCCATTGGCCGTCTTCCTTTTCAATCTATGCAGCCGGAGGCAGATGAGACAGACTGTAACGGCATCAATGTCATGGGGCGCAGGATACGCTTTGACATGGATGTCGAAATGGATACTCACCTCAATGTTAACTGGATACGATATGGTCGCGAACGCATTCGGACAAGCCGCGTTCAGAAGCGGAGGCACAATCCCGGCAACGCTCGACTATGGATGGGTAATGAAAAACATTTCTGCATTGATCGCATTCTATGCCGCCGCAACGCTGCTGTCAATCATCTTTTTGACAAAATCCACACATAATGTGCGTCTGCGAAAAAATTCTTATCTTCTTGTAATGGCACTGATGCCGTTGGCATGGTATCTGTGCCTGCGCAACCACTCCTTGATCCACTTCTGGTTCGCATGGAGGTCTACCGGCATTTCATTGATGTGCATAGTATTGTATTTCTGGCAACTGCGCAACCAGAAGAATCATTCTCAGAAATCAGTATATCGAACGTGAACACATTCTAAAAAACGAACGTAAACACACAACCATTAAATATGACAGACGAAATAATATCGCGAAAAAGCATCGCCGTGATGATTCCCTGTTACAATGAAAGCGTTACAATCGGGAAAGTAGTGGCGGATTTCAGAAAAGCTCTGCCCGACGCCGGAATATACGTCTACGACAACAATTCCAACGACGGCACCGCCGACATAGCCAGACAGGCAGGAGCCATTGTGCGCCGTGAGCCAAAGCAAGGCAAAGGCAATGTCATGCGTTCCATGTTTGCCGACATAGAGGCAGACATCTACATAATCGTGGACGGAGACGACACATACTGTGCCGACGCGGCTCCCGGACTCGCCAGAATGGTCGCGGAAGAGAACGCCGACATGGTAGTGGCAGACCGTCTTTCCTCAACCTATTTCACTGAAAACAAACGGGCTTTCCACAATTCCGGCAACAGACTGGTGCGGAGCCTCATCAACAGGATGTTCAATGCTGACCTACACGACATACTTTCCGGCTACCGCGCTTTCAGCCGGGATTTCATAAAGAATTTTCCCGTAATGTCGAAAGGCTTTGAGATAGAGACGGAAATGACAATCTATGCCTTAGACAAAGGCTACCGTGTATGTGAGGTTCCGGTGGAATACCGCGACCGCCCAGCGAACAGCGAATCAAAACTGAACACGTTTTCAGATGGTTTAAAAGTCATAAAGACCATATTGTCGCTATTCAAGACCTACAGGCCTATGCAGTTCTTCTCGATATTGGCCGCCGTCTCCCTGGTGGCGAGCATCGCATTGTTCATTCCTGTAATGGTGCAGTATTGGGAGACGGGTCTCGTGCCGCGATTCCCATCGCTGATCGTAGGATGTACGCTTCTTATGCTGGCCATCCTACTTGTTCTTTGTGGAATCGTACTCTCCACGATTTCAAGCAACCAGAGGCAGCTCTTCGAACTATTACGCATCCACAGACACGATTGAGCGGGCATGGCCAGCGAAAAAACAAAAGAGAAACGGCGCCGGAACATCATTACGAGATTCCGACGCCGTCTTTGCAGTTAACCGGTTCTATGTCAATCCGTCATTTACATCATACCGCCCATACCGGGGTTGGGCATTGCAGGCATTGCGGGAGCATCCTCTTTCTTGTCTGCAATGACGCATTCGGTGGTCAGGAACATTCCTGCGATGCTTGCGGCGTTTTCAAGAGCCACACGCGTAACCTTGGCCGGATCAATCACGCCAGTCGCGAAGAAGTTCTCATAAGTGTCCGTACGTGCATTGAAGCCGTAGTCTCCCTCGCCGTCCTTCACCTTCTGCACAATCACCGCGCCTTCGAGGCCGGCATTTGCAACAATCTGGCGAAGGGGTTCCTCGATGGCACGACGGATAATCGCGATACCCGTATTCTCATCATCGTTGTCTCCCTTGAGCGTCTCAAGAGCATTGAGGCAGCGTATGTAAGCCACGCCGCCGCCAGGAACGATACCTTCGGCAATGGCCGCGCGTGTCGCGCTGAGGGCATCGTCAACACGGTCTTTCTTCTCTTTCATCTCCACCTCAGACGGTGCGCCTATGTAGAGGACTGCCACTCCGCCTGCAAGCTTGGCGAGACGTTCCTGAAGCTTTTCCTTGTCATAATTGGAAGTAGTGGTCTCGATTTGAGCCTTGATCTGAGCCACACGGCTGGCGATAAGCTCCTTAGATCCTGCACCGTTCACGATGATGGTGGAATCCTTGCTTACGGTAACCTTCTCAGCCGTGCCGAGGTCATTGACAGTGGCCTGTGAAAGCTGCATGCCCTTTACCTCACTTATTACAGTGCCGCCGGTGAGGATGGCTATATCCTCGAGCATCTCCTTGCGACGATCGCCGAAGCCGGGAGCCTTCACCGCACAGATCTTGAGGGAGCCGCGCAGACGGTTCACAACGAGTGTGGCAAGAGCTTCATTGTCCACATCCTCGGCAATGATCAGCAAAGGACGTCCGCCCTGAGCAACCGCCTCAAGCACAGGAAGCATATCCTTGAGGTTGGAAATCTTCTTGTCATATAAAAGAATGTAGGGAGAATCCATCTCACACTCCATCTTCTCGCTGTTGGTAACGAAATAAGGGGAGATGTAGCCACGGTCAAACTCCATGCCTTCCACAACCTCAACGGTTGTTTCCGTACCCTTTGCCTCCTCGACGGTGATGACGCCTTCCTTCTTGACCTTTTCCATAGCCTCGGCTATCAGACGGCCGATCTGCTCGTCATTGTTGGCGGAAACGCGGGCGACATTCTCGATTTTCTTGATGTCGTCGTCCACTTCCTGGCTCTGAGCCTTGATGCCTTCAACCACTTTGCTGACAGCCTTGTCTATGCCACGCTTGAGATCCATCGGATTGGCTCCGGCAGCGACATTGCGAAGGCCCTCGTTCACGATGGCCTGGGCAAGCACCGTCGCGGTGGTTGTTCCGTCGCCAGCAAGGTCGCCGGTCTTGGAAGCCACTTCCTTCACGAGCTGCGCGCCCATATTCTGGAAAGCGTCTTCAAGCTCGATTTCACGAGCCACGGTAACACCGTCCTTGGTGATGTGGGGAGCACCAAATTTCTTTTCTATGATTACGTTGCGGCCTTTGGGGCCAAGCGTTACCTTCACTGCGTCGGCAAGAGCGTCAACGCCGTTTTTGAGCTCTTCACGAGCCTTGATATTGAATTTGATTTCTTTTGCCATGACTGGTATTGTGTTTTTGAGGAGAAAGAATCATTTGATAACTGCGAGGACGTCGGACTGGCGCATCATAAGATACTTCGTGCCTTCAAACTCGATTTCCGTGCCGGCGTATTTGCCGTAAAGCACTTCGTCGCCGGCCGCGAGCACCATTTCTTCATCTTTGGTGCCGCCGCCCACTGCAAGCACCTTGCCCTTGAGGGGCTTTTCTTTTGCTGAATCCGGGATGATGATGCCGCCCAGAGTAACTTCCTCTGCGGCGCAAGGTTCGATCAGTATACGATCGGCTAATGGTTGGATTTTCATAAATTTTGAGTTTGTTATGATTTTGCTATTCTATTCCTGTTGTCGCGGAAACGCGCACCGCGAATCCGCCGCTATCCGGTAAGCAAATAGCGTGCCAATTATCAAACCATAACATCAAAAAAGTCCGGAATGTTCATATCCTTGCAAACGACTTCAGAAAAGCAGACTGGAACAATGACAGAATTGTCCGGCACGTTGACATTGCACCACGTCCATTAGAATCTGTTTAGAGGCTTCGAAGGGCATTTTTTGAAACAGAAACATTATCCTCTTTAGTAGACATAGTCAAGGAAAAACAAGATAGCAAGGCTATTTATTCTGTATAGCACACGAAGCAATCCTGACTTCACAATCCAAGAATGTATGAGAGGAATTGAAGGGGGGAATCTCACGACTCCCCCCTCTCCTCGTTTGCCGGTCAGGCCGGCCATTGTCCGATTAATCTTGTTGCATCAGTCATTTCACATAAACCTTGCGTGAAGTGCCGTCTTTGTAGACAACGATGTTGATCTTGCCTTGCTGCAACGCTTTCATGCGCATACCGCCCTCGGTATAGATGGCAACCACGTTTTCGATGTCTTCGCCGAGGATTTCCTCAACGCCGGAATTCTTTGCCTTTGCGAGAAGGTCTGCTATCATCTTTTCGATGGCCGCAGTATCTACGGTGTTCTTGTAGGTTCCCTCTTCCGCAACGGCCATATAAGCATCTTCGGCCTGCTCCTTCTGGGCGGAGATGGCATCCTGGGCGGCTTTCTTCTCCGTGTCCACATCGAAAGCGGGGAAAAGCGTCCTGATGTTGTCTACGGTCTGGTCAAGCTTGGTCTGAAGACCTTCGATTGTCTTAAGGTCAGCCTCATAGGCTGCAAGGTTTGCTGCCTGACGTGCCTGCTCTGCTTCATATGCCTTCTGCGCGGCCTTGGCGTCCTCTACCAGTTTGGCTATGGCGGATTCGATGGCAGCAGCCGGGGTCATGACCTCGGCATATTTCTCGGCAAGAGACTTGTCGTTGAATGCCTTGAGTACATCTTCACGCAATGCGGCAATCTGGGCTGTGATTTCAACACCGGAGAACTGCCCCTTCACATCGGGAGCATCGGCAGCGATTGTAACGAGGGCATCAGCGAGTGTTTTCTCCAGACCTGCCAAACGCTCGTTTGCATTGTCCAAAGCGGCAGCAAGCGCAGCATTCTCTTCATATGCTTTCTGTGCGGCCTTAGCGTCCTCTACCAGCTTGGCTATGGCGGATTCGATGGCCGGCACAGGCGCCATAAGGCTGTCGTAGCCGGAAACTATAGTCTTGTCGGCGTAAGCTTTCTCAACAGCTGCCTTGAGAGCGTTGATGTCAACCTTGATGTCCGTGCCTTTGAAGCCGTCTTTCACGTCGGCGGCCTCGGTCGCTATAACGGTCATTGCCTCCGAAAGCTTCTGCTCAAGAGCCGATATCTGCGCGGTGGCGTTCTTGTAAGCCTCCTGACGCGCCGCCTCGGCGGCAACCTCATCCTCATACTCCTTCTGCGCGGCCTTAGCGTCCTCTACCAGCTTGGCTATGGCGGATTCGATGGCCGGCACAGGCGCCATAAGGCTGTCGTAGCCGGAAACTATAGTCTTGTCGGCGTAAGCTTTCTCAACAGCTGCCTTGAGAGCGTTGATGTCAACCTTGATGTCCGTGCCTTTGAAGCCGTCTTTCACGTCGGCGGCCTCGGTCGCTATAACGGTCATTGCCTCCGAAAGCTTCTGCTCAAGAGCCGATATCTGCGCGGTGGCGTTCTTGTAAGCCTCCTGACGCGCTGCCTCGGCGGCAACCTCGTCATCGTACGCCTTCTGCGCGGCCTTAGCGTCCTCCATCAGTTTGGCAATGGCAGCTTCGATGGCAGCAACAGGGAGCATCACCTGATTGTAGTCAGCGTTGAGCGTAAGGTCTTCGTATGCGGTCTGGATTGCATCCTTAAGCGACTGTATGTCCGTCGAGATTTCCTCGCCCTTGAAACTGTCCTTCACATCAGGAGCGGCAGTGGAGATTTCGGTCAAGGCATCGGCGAGAAGCTGCTCGAGACGGGCGGTCTCAGCCATGGCCTTCGTGTAAGCGTCCTTGCCGTTGACTACCTTGATGGTGCAGGGAGTTCCGGAGAACGACTGGTTGTTGCGACCGGAAATCTTAAGACCCGTGATTTCTATCAAGGCCTCAGAAGCCGAGAAATCGGCAGGTGCCTCTACCTCAAACTTCACGAAATCACCCGAATTGCCGTTGATGGCAGCCGCCCCGGAGAAATCTGAAATCACAAGGCGGTAGCCGTTGGCACCATTAAGGGGATAAACGGCAACCAAAGCTCCGTTTCCGCCACGGGAAGTAAGATTGAAAGCCTCGTTCTTCACCGAGAATCCTTGGGGAAGGCGTATTTCAAGCTGCGCGCCGACAGCCGTCACGCTGTTGACCATTCCGACTCCGATTTCACGCGAGCCGCCGGGATTGATTACAAAGTCCGTCAAGGAAGACGTGGCGGCCACATCTGCAGCCTGAAGAGTGATCTGCGCCACGGCATCGGGAACGTTGATTTCCGATGCTTCCGGGGTGGCGAGCGCAATCCTCGAAAGCTTCATTTCAACATTGCGGTTGGATTCAAGCATTCCGGGCTGGGCCTGAACATTGAATGAACAGAGAACACCCGACTTTCCGATGAAAGTCCTTTTCTGCATCGAAAGCACAAGCACACGGTTGTTTGCCGGGTTGAACTGCAATGTCTGCCCTTGAGCGAAAACATCGGGATTCTTCACCGGCTCGCCGACCATTGTCAGACCCTCCGGCAGAACGACGTCGAAATTGAGAGCAGCGATGTCATCATCGAAGTCGAACATCACGTTGACACGGCGCGCATCATACGACTCTATGGTGAAGTCATCAATATACAACCGGTTGGCCGCGTCGGCCGCCGTTCCACCGAGCAACGCCATGGCAAGCAGCAACAGAGCCTTCAGATATGTCTGTCTGATTCTATTCATGATAATGATTGTTTTCAAATTAATCCGATTCCAGCGGCACCGGCACCTTGTGAACGGGCAACGGTGCCGCCGGAACCATATGACATTAGTGTTTATTTATGCATCTCTTTCGAAGCCTTGCCATTGCCCCTGCGGACTATGTTGATGCCTCGCTGGAGTTTGTTGAGCGTCTGTCCAGCCACATTGTAGATCTTCTCCTTGGTCTCTTTGGCAGAGTCGATAATCGAATCCACAAGCGACGAACCTGACTTCTTCACCTCGTAAGACACTGCGTTGCCGTCGGCGAAGATCGCGCCTTCAACATCGGGCTTGCCGTTGCCTTCCACGTCGATGTAAATCACCTCGCCGCCGTTGCCTTCAATTTCGGCATTGGCCATGGAGGCGATGAGCACGCGTTTCGCGCCGAAGCTTCCGTCGAAGAGATAGATGTCGTGGGCTGCGGTGCGGCCTGCGTTCTTCACATCGACGATTTCCGAGCCGTTGCCGATCTTGATGTCGAGCTGGCCGGCCACGAACGCAGCGGAGTTGTTGATGATGAGCGCATAACGCTTCACGCCGTTCTCCTCAGAGACGAGACTGAGAGTGAACGTGTTGTCGCCTGCGGCGTGGCCGAGGAACCTCTTGGCCCGAACCTGTCCGGGCTGCATGCCGAGAGAGAGCTGGATGTCCATCGTAACGTCGGCGATGTCAATCATCTCGTCGGCGGTGAGGTCGGCGGCACATGCCTGACGGGGAGATTCGGCATACAGCTGTTCGTAAGTCATGCCCTCACCGACCCAGTCGATGAGCTGCATCACGTCGGCTGAGTTGACCGTTCCGTCAGGGCTGAGGTTGACGTCGCCGGGCACATACTTGTTGGCGGCGGCGCTTTCTGCTATTTCCTGTGCCTCGGCTGCGATTCTCCGAGCCTCCTCCACAATTTCGGTCAAACGGGCATAGTCAGCTCCGGAAACCTCCCACCTGATCTGGCCGAAGGAATCATGCAACGTCTTGAGGCGGGCAGCGAGAGCTTTGGCCTCTTCAGGCACGATATAGCCCACAAGCGAATTGGAAGCTGCCTGCAGGGCGATGCCGGCTGCATCGAGCTGGCCGCCGGCGTAGCGGCGCGTGGACTTCACTTTGAGGTCTGCAGTCTGAGCGGCAATCTCCACGGCATCCTGAAGCGTGGACTCGGCGGTGAGCCTCGTGTCGGCATACTTCATGTCAAGGTCGGCAAGCGAAGATTCAAGAAGCGACGCGATGCGCGAAATCTCATAGCTCCAATATGCCGGCTCGTTCTCGCCATAGCTTGCGATGAGCGTCTTGACAGCCTCGAACTCGGCGTTCAGCTGATCATGTTCGGCTTTCAGCGCATCGTATGCGTTCTGGTTGGCCTCTTTGGCGGCGGACTCCTCTACGGCCTTGTCGTTGGCGGCCTTCACTTCGGCATTGAGTGCCTCAAGAGCGGCGGCAATCTTGTCCATTCCGTTCATATGGTTGGCTTCCTGAGCGATTATGGAATTGCGGTCGTCGCTCCAGTCGGCCTTCACGCCGTCAAGACGGGTCTTGAGATCAGCATATTCGGCTTCATACTTAGCCTTGATTTCATCCAGGCAGGCATCGAGTCCGGTCTGGCCTCCGGCGATTGCACCGGCCACCTCATTATAGCGTGCGTCAAGACGGTCGATGGCCGACTGCGCAGGATCGGAGTCATGCTTGTCGCCAGTCCACATGGCGTCGAGCGTCTGGAGGATGCCGCAAAGATCTTCCTCCTGCTCCAGGACGGCGGCCTTGTAGGCATCGAATTCGAACCCTTCAGCAAAGAAGTCGGCGGGAAGAGCGTTTACAGCCTCGATGACCGCATCAATCCGGTCGTTGATCTTGTCAAGCTCCTCCTCGTTGCCGGTGGTCTTCACTTTGGCGTCGTTGAAGGCCACCTTCACACGGTCGGCAAGTGTCTTGCCGACATAATCAAGCTCAAGCGACGATACGCGCTGCTTTGCATAGACGATGCCGCCGCCGATGGCTGCAATCACATTTTCGATGTATCCGGAGACTTCCGGAGTGGTGAGCTTGCCCCTGTTGTCTTCTACATACCTGCCAAGACCCTCGATTGCGTTTGCGATGGCATCGGTGCCAATATGATAAGCCTGCGAGAAGCCCTTGAGGTAGTCAAGAAGTCCGTCGTACGAAGTCGAGAGGCCGGCGATGTCTCCGGTGGCTTCATCATAAGCGTTCTTCTCATCGACTGCGTTGTCCTGCGATTCCTTCACCTGGTCCACGCAGCCGTTGAGGATGTCCATAAGCTCGTCGAGTTCGGCTTTCTTATCGGCGTATACGTCGATGAGTCCTTCGGTGATGGCATCCACCTCTCTTCCGAGTGCCTTGAGCTTCATCTCGGCCTCGTCAAACATCCAGAGCATCTGCTCCTTAAGCGCGCGGTCTGCGTCAAGGCATGTTCCGCCGTCATCTTTGCCAAGGAAGACTTTGCGCATCTCGTCAAGCTCTGACTGCGACGGATAAGCCTCGCCCCATGCAGCCTGCGCAGCCTTCTGGAAATCGATGTTGGCAGGATCCAGCACTTTGTCAAGAAGGTCGGCTATGCGGTCCATTGCCAGGCCGGGAAGGTCTTTCTGGAAAGCGGCCTTCTCCGCCCATTCCTGCGCGTTCTGCCATCCTTCCTCAGCCAACTCGGAGCTGTGGTAGGCCCATTCGGCATTCTCCAGTCCGTTATTGACGGAACTGAGGCATTCCTCGGCTATTCTTCCGGTGATTCCTGCCGACTGCAGCTTGTCCTCGGCATCGGAAATCACAGTCTTGGCCTGCGCGTGGAGCCGGGCATAGTAGTTTACGGCCACACTGTTGGCAGTAAGGTTCATCTCTGTAACCTTATTGCGCATCTCCTGAATGTAGCCCTGCGCCCTTGCAGTCCATTCCGCATTGAATTCCTCGGCAGTGATGAGATGCAGCTGGTTCTTCTGCTCCTCAAGCCAATAAGCCATCTGGCCGGGAAGCTCGCGTATGATCTTGGAATACTCGTAGATTCCCTCATGACGCTTCATCTCGGGCTTGAGGACTGTGCGGTAGCCTATGTTGTTGAGGTTGTAGTAGAACTCGTTGAAGGTGTTGATGGAACCGGCGTATGTCTGCTGAAGTTCCGCGATATTGGCAGTCCATCCGCATTCATTTACGATGTCCTTATTGTGATTGTCCACCTTGCCCGGGTAATCCTGTTCGATTTCACCGAGTATGCGGTCTATCTCGTCGCTTATGTACTTGAGGTCGTCGGTTATCGAAGGATTCTCGGCACACGACTTTCCGCTGCCGTAGGCCTCGGAAATGGCACCGCTGACCTGCATCAGGTCTGGATCTTCAGCCCGCTCGTTTGTGCGCAGGGCTTCCAGAGCCTCCTTCCATACGGCCACGAGCCCGGCGTCCTTGTCGTCGAGCGAAGCGATGGCGTTGGTGAGTTTCGCGCTGACTTCGTTCCATTTCTGAATCTGCGATTCATGATACTCATTGTTTAGCTGGTCAGCTTTAAGCGTATCATCTATCGCTTCATTCAAATCGTTGAGCTTCTTGTTGAGGTTGTCCCACTCTTTATACGCATTCTTTTTGTTGTACGCATCCTCGATGTCATTCCTGTACTGCTCCAACTGCGCATAGAACGAACCATCCGCGTTCGCCTCATCTCCCGGCTCTCCGATGATTGCGGCGAAATATGCCTTGCCGTTGTCTACGGAATTGTCGTCATTGTATTCCTTAAGGTTGTCAAGTTCCGAATTTATGTACGGAAGCCTGCCAACGAGCTGATCGTATGCCTTCTGATTGAGTATCAAGCCATCAACAGTTTGGTTGAATTCCTCGATTTCCAGCCAGAGAGCTTTGAGTTTGGCATCGACTGCATCGTAACCCGAAATGTCGCTGGCCGCGTTCATTTCAGCCTGTATAGAAGCGAGCTTTGTTCTGAGTCCATCAATGTCCGTCTTCATATCCTCGACTCCGAGATAGTCCTTGGAAACAGTCCCGGTTCCGCTGATTCCGGCATCCTCTCCTGCCTTTTTGAGTTTGCTTTCAGTGTTGACGAAATTGATGTCCTTGGTAACACCGCCGCTGAACTCTTTCTTGAGTTCGTCTATCTCAGCCTTCCATGTATCCTTCTGCAGTTTCTCGAGAAGGGCCTTTCCGTCGTCATAACATTCCTGGCCAGAAAGAGCGGCGGTCGAGTTGCGTTCTGCCACCAAACCGGTCTTGTCGGCGTTGAGACGGTCGTTGAGTCCGGTATATGCCTCGCCGGCAATGAACGCTTTCTTTACGTCGTCTCGGTCTGCTTCAGGAAGAACGATTTTGTTGCCATTCTCCTTGCCGTCAACATATTCCACAAGTCCGTCAAGTGCCGACTGATAATCGACGAATATGTTCTCGATGTCTTGGTATATCTTTTCGAGGGCTTTTGCATCGGTCAGAATCCTTTCAATCTGGGCGGTTACGTTGTCCACTTCATTCTGAGGAAGGTTCCCTTCTTCATCGGGAGTCAGTTCCTTGATTGCATTGGAGATGTTGTTGTAAGTGCCGGGGAGGTCTTTCGACGTTCCGAATTTCTCCGCATAAGGGATGCATGTACCCGGAATGTTGCCCATTGCAGCCACCTTGCCGATGTTCTCGTCGAGTTTCTTCATCAGCTCGTTGAGCGTTGCGAAAGGCTTCACGAAGAGTTTCAGCTCCTCGATCATCGCGCGTATCTCAGTGTCTTTGACAGGCTGCTCAAGACCCTGCTTTTCATACTTGGCTTCGGCACCGGTTTTTAGAGCGTCGATTGCCTCACGAATGGCACCGACTTTCGCGTCATACTCATCCTTGAAGTCGTTGGGAGCCGTGATTCCCTTGATGGCCTCGTCAAGCTCGCCGCTGAGCGCATACACGTCTTCGAGGATGAACTCCATCCAGGCGTTCTGGTCGTCCACGATTTTCCGGTAACCGGCCAAAGCGTCCTGAAGAGCCTTGATGTCGGCACTGATGCCCACGGTGGCAACTCCGATATTCTCTGAATCGTCGGCCGTCACGGAATCCTTGAAGCCGTAGTCCTTGGCACAGGCCTTGTCATAAATATCATATAACGCACCTAACCAATCAAGAATCACACTACTGTATACATTGGGATACAGCGTTATGCCCTTGAACGCTGAAATTGCAGAATACGCTTTCTCATATTCATCTTTGAGCGATTTCTTGAGTTCGGTGTATTCCTTGAAAGCGGCATTGTCCTCTTTGTCGGCATTGAATTTCGCACGCAAATCTTCAATAGCCTTGTCAAGGTTGGCATAGTCGGTTTTGAACTCTTCGATTTTGTCGACGAGATTGTTGTTTTCATACGCCTCTTTGACCTTATCCTCATATTTTGTCATGTCAGAAGAAATGATGCCAGTGCCGTCAAGGCAATTGCTGAGGTCCACATAGCCCACCTTCGCCCTTTCGCTCTTGATGTCGGTTATGAGAACCGCAAGCTTCTCTCTAAGGCCGCCGGGAGCGTTTATTCCGGCAAGAAGGTCATTGGCCTTCACCGAAGCATTGTAGGCCTCAACCTCCTCCTTGAGCAGTCTCAGCTCATTGGAGATTGCGCTGTTCATATCGGAATCCTCATACGGAGCCACGTCGTTGTAAAGCTTCTCCCCCTTATAAAGATTCATAAGCTCCTTATCAGACGTGCCGGCATCGGCTTTCATCGCCCCTATCTTGCGGGAAACCTGGTTGTAGCGCGCCACAAGGCCGTCCAGGCGGGTTTTCAGTTCCGCCGGCAGTTCTACGCCTTCTGCAGGCTGTGCAATCAGTTCTGAATCATTGGAGATTCCGCCGGGGAGCAATTTCCAACAGAGATCGAAGAGACGTGTCGCCTCTGCCGGGAAGTCATATTTAAGTATGAGCTGACACCCGGTATAGCTTACAGGCAGGCTGGTTGTCTTGGGAATGAGTTTGATTTCAATTTCGCTTTCGACGCCGTCGCTGACTGCTTTGGTCGCAAACTCGAAACGCTTTTCGGTGGCTACGGATTTGACTTTAAGCAGTTCGCCGTTCTGGCGGACTTCCAGCCTGAAGTTTTCAAACGTCTCAAAGCTGATCAGGTATTCTCCTTTGGGCAAACCTTTGACAACCTGCGTAAGTTCCCCGTTGCCGATTTGGGAACTCAAGGAATTGTCTCCGAGCTGGTAACCATCTCCGGCCAGACCGTTCGGGAACCACTGGTGTGGATCCTGGAGGTCGGGCAGGTCGATGTCGGCATAGGCAGCAAAGCCCACAGGAGCCGTCATCAATAAAGAAACGAGAATCTTTTTCTGCATGTTTTTGTACTTTAAAGTGTTATATATTGTTTATGTTTTTGTCGGCAGACAATGTCTTTCATACTGTGAATCAATAATATGCATCAGCGGAAAAGATTCAGGGCTCTCCGGTGGCCAATCATCGACGGAACACACCGTCCCCCTCCCCCGAAAACCGCTTTTGACGATGCCAAAAACGGTCAACATTCCGCTGCTTATCGGCGAATTTGCTTATATACCGATTTATTCGAGTCGAAAAGACGGTGCAAAGTTAACGATTTCTTCACACTTCCCCCCCGATATCATTTAAATGAATTTAAATGATGTTAAGAATTGCTAATCAACGATATTTATGACACTTTTTTAACATCTTACCGCCCAAAATCCGCATTAAACCACCCAATCCGAAGCACCAATCCTCCTCCCGGAAACAAAAAAGAGGAGAAACCGCCAAAACGGTCTCTCCTCCATATATAATACAAATGACAATCTACGTCAGACAGGCGCAATCAAATCCTCCGCTTTCAAATGTCCCAGCCGAGGAAAAGAAGCGTAAAATCATTTGCTCTCAACGACTTCCACAGCTGCCGCCTCAACAGTCTCCGCCTGGGACTGCTCCTCCTCTGCCTTGCGCAGAGCCTCATACTCGTCGAGGTTGGCTACGATGAGCTTGTTGTACTCACGCAGACCCGTACCGGCCGGGATGAGGTGGCCGCAGATCACGTTCTCCTTCATGCCCTCGAGCGTGTCGGTCTTTCCGTTGATTGCAGCCTCGTTGAGCACCTTGGTCGTCTCCTGGAACGATGCCGCAGAGATGAAGCTCGAAGTCTGAAGGGCTGCACGCGTGATTCCCTGAAGAATCTGTTCCGACGTGGCCGGAACCGCATCGCGCACTGTCATGATCTTGAGGTCTCGACGCTTGAGAGCCGAGTTCTCATCGCGGAGCTTGCGGACGGTGATGATCTGGCCACGGCGATAGACCTGGCTGTCTCCCTCGTCGGTAATCACCTTCTTGCCCCAGATGTTGTCGTTCTCCTCCATGAATTCGCGCTTATCCACCACCTGCTGCTCAAGGAAGCGGGTGTCGCCGGCATCGAGGATGTTGACCTTGCGCATCATCTGGCGCACGATCACCTCAAAGTGCTTGTCGTTGATCTTAACGCCCTGCGAACGGTATACGTCCTGCACTTCGTTCACGATGTATTCCTGCACAGCCGTCGGGCCCTTGATGTTGAGGATGTCGGTCGGCGTGATGGCACCGTCGGAAAGCGGCGTGCCGGCACGCACATAGTCGTTCTCCTGCACGAGAATCTGCTTCGACAGAGGCACAAGGTACTTCTTCACCTCGCCGAGCTTCGACGTTACGCTTATCTCCTGATTGCCTCGCTTTATCTTGCCGAATTCCACCTCGCCGTCTATTTCGCTCACAACAGCCGGGTTGGACGGGTTGCGCGCCTCGAACAGCTCGGTTACACGAGGCAGACCGCCTGTGATGTCGCCGACGTTGCCCGTTGCGCGGGGAATCTTCACGAATGCCTGACCCGGAGTTACCGATTCTCCTTCGTTTACCAGCAGGTGGGCACCCACAGGCAGCGAGTAGGAACGGAGTATGTTGCCGTCGCGATCCACAAGATGCGCCTTCGGCACAATCGTGCGGTCTTTCGACTCAATCATGATCTTCTCATGCTGGCCGGTGGCCTCGTCCGATTCCACACGGTAGGTAAAGCCTTCCATTACGTTCTCGAAGCGCACCTTACCCGCCTCTTCGGAAATGATGACGTTGTTGAAGGGGTCCCACTCGCAAATCATGTCGCCGTCCTTCACCATGTCGCCGTCCTTGAAGAAGATGCGCGAACCGTAAGGAATGTTGGCGGTCGTGAGCACCATCTCCGTGCGCGGCTCGACGATGCGCAGCTCGGCCATACGGCCCACCACGATGTCTATGCCCTTGCTGTCCTTGATGGTACGCAGTTCGTCAATCTCAAGGCGACCGTCATAACGCGAAGTTACATCCTTCACCACAGCCTGGTTTGATGCGACACCGCCGACGTGGAAAGTACGGAGCGTAAGCTGCGTGCCCGGCTCACCGATTGACTGGGCGGCAATCACGCCCACGGCCTCGCCTTTCTGCACCATACGGTGGTTGGAAAGGTTGCGTCCGTAGCATTTCGCGCAGACACCCTTCTTCGATTCGCAGGTGAGCACGGAGCGTATCTCCACCTGTTCTATGGCGGAACTCTCGATGCGCTCGGCTGCCGTCTCGGTGATTTCCTCACCCTGGGCCACGATAAGCTCATTGGTATAGGGGTCAACGATGTCGTGGACAGACACGCGTCCGAGTATGCGCTCGCTGAGCGACGCCACCACTTCCTCGTTGTTCTTTATTTCCGTGCAGACAAGGCCACGGAGCGTGCCGCAGTCCTCCTCTGTGATTATCACGTCATGCGCCACGTCTACCAGACGACGCGTCAGGTAACCTGCGTCGGCGGTCTTAAGAGCCGTGTCGGCAAGACCTTTACGCGCACCGTGCGTAGAGATGAAGTATTCCAGCACCGAAAGACCCTCCTTGAAGTTTGCAAGAATCGGGTTCTCGATGATCTGGCCGCCCTCTGCGCCGGCCTTCTGCGGCTTGGCCATAAGGCCACGCATACCTGACAGCTGACGGATCTGGTCTTTCGAGCCACGGGCACCGGAGTCAAGCATCATGTACACCGAGTTGAAACCCTTCTGGTCTTCGGCCATCTGCTTCATCAGAGTGGACGCAAGCTTGTTGTTGATGTGCGTCCAAATGTCAATCACCTGGTTGTAACGCTCGTTACCGGTGATGAAGCCCATCTGGTAGTTCTGAAGCACCTCTTCCACCTGCGCATGCCCTTCGGCCACGTATTCTTCCTTCTCCTTCGGGATGATGACATCGCCGAGGTTGAACGACAGGCCGCCACGGAATGCCATACGGTAACCGAGGTTCTTGATGTCGTCGAGGAACTGCGCCGAACGCGTTACGCCGCATTTCTTGATCACCTTGCCGATGATAGTGCGGAGGCTCTTCTTCGATATGATTTCGTTGACATAGCCTATCTCCTTGGGTACATACTGGTTGAAGAGCACGCGGCCCACGGAAGTGTCCTTGCGGAGCACCTTCACTGCCTTTCCGTTCTCGTCCACGTCATCGACAAGAATCGTAACAGGCGCATGGAGCGTAACGCGGCCTTCGTTGTATGCGATTTCGGCTTCCTCCGGGCCATAGAACACCGAGCCTTCACCCTTGTCTCCCTCGCGGAGCTTGGTGATGTAGTAAAGGCCGAGCACCATGTCCTGCGAAGGCACGGTGATAGGCGCGCCGTTGGCAGGGTTGAGGATGTTGTGCGCGCCGAGCATAAGCATCTGCGCCTCAAGGATGGCCTCGTTGCCGAGAGGAAGATGGACAGCCATCTGGTCGCCGTCGAAGTCGGCGTTGAATGCCGTACATGCCAGCGGGTGGAGCTGGATTGCCTTGCCTTCGATCATCTTGGGCTGGAACGCCTGGATGCCGAGACGGTGAAGCGTCGGGGCACGGTTGAGAAGCACCGGATGTCCCTTCATGACATATTCAAGGATGTCCCACACCACCGGTTCCTTGCGGTCTACAATCTTCTTCGCGCTCTTCACCGTCTTCACGATGCCGCGCTCTATGAGCTTGCGTATGATGAACGGTTTGTAAAGCTCTGCGGCCATAAGCTTGGGTATGCCGCACTCGTGCATCTTCAGCTCCGGGCCTACGACGATAACCGAACGCGCGGAATAGTCCACACGCTTACCGAGAAGGTTCTGACGGAAACGTCCCTGCTTACCCTTAAGGCTGTCGGAAAGCGACTTGAGCGGACGGTTGACGTCGCTCTTCACCGCGCTCGACTTGCGCGAGTTGTCAAGCAGCGAATCCACGGCCTCCTGGAGAAGACGCTTCTCGTTGCGCAGAATCACGTCGGGAGCCTGAATCTCGATAAGACGCTTCAGGCGGTTGTTGCGTATGATCACGCGGCGGTAAAGGTCGTTGAGGTCGGAAGTCGCGAAGCGGCCGCCATCGAGCGGCACGAGCGGACGGAGCTCCGGCGGAATCACCGGCACGGCCTTCAGCACCATCCATTCCGGACGGTTGCGGTCGGCAGAAGCCAGGAAAGAATTGACCACCTGCAGGCGTTTCAGGGCCTCGGTCTTGCGCTGCTGCGAACCGTCGGTATTGGCGCGGTCGCGCAGTTCGGCGGCAAGGGCAGAGAGATCTATATCCTTCAGGAGGTCGTAGATGGCGTCGGCGCCCATCTTGGCGATAAACTTGTTGGGGTCGTCGTCCTCGAGCATGCGGTTCTCCTCAGGCACGCTTTCTATTATGTCGAGATATTCCTCTTCACTCAGCAGGTCGAGCTTCTCAAGCTCGCGCGACGCGTTGCCGTCCTTGATCTTGAGACCGTAGTTGCCCGGATTGACCACAACATACTTCTCGTAATATATCACCTGATCGAGCTTCTTGGAAGCAAGACCGAGCAGATAGCCTATCTTGTTGGGAAGGGAGCGGAAATACCATATATGCGCCACGGGAACCACAAGCTCGATGTGGCCCATGCGCTCGCGGCGCACCTTCTTCTCCGTAACCTCAACGCCGCAACGGTCGCAGACTATGCCCTTGTAGCGGATGCGCTTGTACTTGCCGCAATGGCACTCGTAGTCCTTCACCGGGCCGAAGATCTTCTCGCAGAAGAGGCCGTCGCGCTCCGGCTTGTAGGTGCGGTAGTTGATGGTCTCCGGTTTGAGCACTTCGCCGCTCGACTTCTCCTTGATCTCTTCGGGAGATGCAAGGCCGATAGTGATTTTCGAGAAGTTGCTCTTTATTTTGTTGTCTCTTCTAAAAGCCATTTTCGTCTTTCTAGATTTTTGTTTTGTTGAGGTTAGTCGAGAGTGATGCTCAGGCCGAGGCCACGGAGTTCATGCAGAAGCACGTTGAGCGATTCGGGAATGCCGGGGTTGGGCATCGGGTCGCCCTTCACGATGGCCTCATAGGCCTTGCTGCGGCCCATGACGTCGTCCGACTTGATGGTCAGTATCTCCTGAAGGATGTGCGACGCGCCGAATGCCTCAAGCGCCCACACCTCCATCTCACCGAAACGCTGTCCGCCGAACTGTGCCTTACCACCGAGAGGCTGCTGCGTAATCAGCGAGTACGGGCCGATCGAACGCGCGTGCATCTTGTCCTCTACCATGTGTCCGAGCTTAAGCATATAGATGATGCCCACGGTAGCCGGCTGGTCGAAACGGTCGCCGGTGCCGCCGTCGTAGAGATATGTCTTGCCATAGCGGGGCACACCGGCCTTGTCGGTCCACTCGTTGAGGTCGTCGAGCGACGCACCGTCGAAAATCGGTGTGGCGAACTTCTCGCCGAGTTCGCGGCCTGCCCATCCGAGTACAGTCTCGAAAATCTGGCCGAGGTTCATTCGCGACGGCACACCCAGAGGGTTGAGCACGATGTCCACGGGTGTTCCGTCCTCGAGGAACGGCATGTCTTCCTGACGCACCACGCGGGACACGATGCCCTTGTTTCCGTGGCGGCCTGCCATCTTGTCGCCCACGCCGATCTTGCGCTTCTTGGCTATGTAGACCTTGGCCATCTGCATGATTCCGGAAGGAAGCTCGTCGCCGATCGTGATGTCAAACTTCTTGCGGCGCAGCTCACTGTCTATCTCCTTCGACTTGCGGAGATAGTTGGTGATCAGCTCGCCAACCATATTGTTGATGCGCTCGTCGTCGGTCCACTTGCTGAGGTTGACCGTCTCGTAGTCGAGCGTCGCGAAGTTCACGTCCTTGAAGCGCACGCCCTTGTCGATAACCTCCACTCCTAGGAAATCCTTCACCCCGGCAGAGACCATATCGCCAAGAAGTGTCTCCATCTTGCCGAGCAATATCTGCTTGAGCGCGCCCTGCTTCTCCTCGTATTCCTCGTCGAGACGCGGAAGCTGCGCATTGGCGCTCTTCTTGTTGTTCTTGTTCTTGACGGCACGCGAGAAAAGGTTTGTGCCTATCACCACGCCCTTGAGCGACGGGGAAGCCTTGAGCGAAGCGTCCTTCACGTCGCCGGCCTTGTCGCCGAAGATGGCGCGGAGAAGCTTCTCCTCAGGAGTCGGGTCGCTTTCGCCCTTAGGCGTGATCTTGCCGATCATGATGTCGCCCGGCACCACATGTGCGCCCACGCGGATGATGCCGCGCTCATCGAGGTCTTTCGTGGCGTCTTCGCTCACGTTAGGGATGTCGCTGGTCAGCTCCTCCATTCCGCGCTTAGTCTCGCGCACCTCGAGGGTGTACTCGTCGACATGCACCGAAGTCAGTATGTCTTCACGCACCATGCGCTCGTTGAGCACGATGGCATCCTCATAGTTGTAGCCCTTCCACGGCATGAACGCCACCTTGAGGTTGCGGCCAAGGGCAAGCTCGCCCTTCTCTGTGGAGTATCCTTCGGTAAGGATGTCGCCCAGGCTCACCCTGTCCCCCTTGTTGCATATCGGACGCAGGTCGATGGTGGTGCCTTGGTTCGTGCGGCGGAACTTGGGCAGCTTGTATTCCTTCACCGACGGCTCGAACGACACGAATTCCTCGTCGGGCGTGCGGTCATAGTTGATACGGATGATTGTGGAGTCCACATATTCCACCACACCTGTGCCTTCGGCCATGATCTGGGTGCGGGAGTCGCGGATAAGCTGCCCTTCGATGCCGGTGCCCACAATCGGAGCCTCGCTACGGAGCAGAGGCACGGCCTGGCGCATCATGTTCGAGCCCATCAGCGCACGGTTCGCGTCGTCATGCTCAAGGAACGGAATCAGCGAAGCGGCTATGGACGCTATCTGGATAGGAGCCACGTCCATAAGCTCGATGCTCTCGGGAGCCACAATCGGGAAGTCTGCGTCGAGGCGGGCCTTCACTTTGTTCCTGATGAAAGTGCCGTCGTCGTTGAGCGGCGCGTTTCCTTGGGCTATCATCTTTCCCTCCTCGATTTCGGCCGTCAGATAGATCACATCATTGTTGTTGAGGTCTACCTTTCCGCTTTCCACCTTGCGGTAGGGAGTCTCGATGAAACCGAGGTTGTTGATTTTGGCATATACGCACAGGCTCGATATAAGGCCGATGTTCGGGCCTTCCGGAGTCTCGATGGGACAAAGGCGCCCGTAATGGGTATAGTGCACGTCTCGCACCTCGAAGCCGGCACGCTCACGCGACAGACCGCCCGGGCCGAGGGCCGACATACGGCGTTTGTGGGTGATTTCAGCAAGAGGGTTGGTCTGGTCCATGAACTGCGAAAGCGCGTTCGTACCGAAGAAGGTGTTGATCACCGACGAAATCGTCTTCGCGTTGATGAGGTCGATTGGAGTGAACACCTCGTTGTCGCGCACGTTCATGCGCTCACGGATGGTGCGCGACATACGCGCCAGTCCGACTCCGAACTGGTTGTAGAGCTGCTCGCCGACGGTACGCACGCGGCGGTTGCTGAGGTGGTCGATGTCATCGACGTCGCTCTTCGCGCTTATCAGCTCAATGAGATACTTGATGATCGCAATGATGTCCTCACGCGTAAGCACCTTCACGTCCACCGAAGTGTCGAGGCTGAGCTTCTTGTTGATACGGAAACGGCCCACTTCCCCGAGGTCGTAACGCTTTTCGCTGAAGAAAAGGTTGGTGATGACCTCACGGGCAGAAGCGTCGTCCGGCGGCTCCGCGTTGCGCAGCTGTCTGTAGATATGCTGTATCGCCTCCTTCTCAGAGTTGGAGGGGTCTTTCGCGAGGGTGTTGAATATGATTGTATAGTCCACAGTGCCCACATTCTCCTTTTCGAGAAGCAGGGTCTGGATGCCGCTTTCAAGAATGGCGTCGATATGGTCGTCCGTGAGAACCTCACCGCGCTCAACGATCACTTCGTTGCGCTCGATGGAGTTAACCTCGCCGGTGTCGGGGTCAACCATATCCTCGACCCACGAATGCAGGATGCGTCCAGCGAGCTTGCGGCCCACGGACTTCTTGAGGTTGGTCTTGTTGACCTTCACCTCTTCTGCAAGGTCGAAAATCTGGATGATGTCCTTGTCGCTTTCAAGGCCGATCGCACGGAGAAGCGTAGTTACGGGAAGCTTCTTCTTACGGTCGATGTAGGCGTACATCACATTGTTGATGTCAGTAGCAAACTCTATCCAGCTGCCACGGAAAGGAATGATTCGCGCGGAATAGAGCTTGGTGCCGTTGGCATGGACGCTTTGGCCGAAAAACACGCCCGGAGAACGGTGCAGCTGCGACACCACGACACGCTCCGCTCCGTTGATGACAAAAGTCCCTTGGTCTGTCATATACGGAATCGGACCCAGATATACGTCCTGGATCGTGGTGTCGAAGTCCTCATGGTCGGGATCCGTGCAGTAAAGCTTCAGCTTCGCCTTCAAAGGCACGCTGTAGGTCAGTCCCCTCTCCAGACATTCATCTATCGTGTAGCGAGGCGGATCAATGTAGTAATCCAGGAACTCCAACACGAAATTGTTGCGTGTGTCGGCTATTGGGAAATTCTCAGCAAACACCTTGTAGAGACCCTGGTTCTTGCGGTTCTCAGGCGGCGTGTCAAGCTGCAGAAAATCACGGAAGGATTTCAACTGCACTTCGAGAAAATCCGGAAAAGGAAGCGGATTCTTCACCGAAGCGAAGCTTACGCGCGTTTTTTCGGTTAAATTAACTGACATTTGATTTATATTGTATTGTTCTTTTTCTTTCTGTCTCGCTCATGGCGGATTCCTCGCGGCAGGCACTCGAATCCGCCATATCCGGCACACGACACGAATATCCTCGTCTCGAAGCCGCCCATTCGGCCTCAAAACGATGATACTCAACTCGGATGCCTGTCGTTCTCTATATCCATCTGCTATCCGGGGCGCATGCCCCATAGCGTCCTGCTTCTTTGGCCGAAAAGGAATGCCTTCCGGCACAGATTCATCCTTGGGTTAGCCTTTGAACGCCAACCACTTGCCGCCGCCGCAATTCCACTAACGGCAACTGCGGCAGAAAAACACTGTTCGGATTGACGTAAATCAGCTCGCAAAGTTACAAAAAAAATCCGACATAAGCATAACACAACGCAGATAATCCATCGTTAAAAAATCCAAACGACACACCCCACTCTCAACTTACAAGAATAGTTCCAAACCGAAGTTTTGCATTTCGGTTTGGAACATACTCAAAGGAAAAGGGTCAAGGATGCGGCTGAAGGCCTGTCCTTGACCCTTATGTAGGTAGCTGGAATCTCTTACTTGAGCTCTACTTCAGCACCGGCCTCTTCGAGCTGCTTCTTCATGCCCTCAGCCTCAGCCTTGGGAAGGCCTTCCTTGATGTTGCTGGGAGCGCCGTCAACGAGCTCCTTAGCCTCTTTCAGCCCGAGGCCGGTGAGTTCCTTCACAAGCTTAACGACTGCGAGCTTGCTTGCGCCTGCTGCCTTAAGCACTACGTCGAAGTTTGTTTTCTCTTCAGCGGCTGCTGCGCCAGCTGCCGGACCGGCTGCTACTGCCACTGCCGCAGCGGCGGGTTCGATGCCGTACTCGTCTTTGAGAATCTGAGCAAGTTCGTTTACTTCCTTTACGGTCAAGTTAACTAATTGTTCTGCAAAAGCTTTCAAATCTGCCATTTTTGTATCTTTGTTTTTTTGTTTTTACTTGAATTGGTTTATTTGTTGGAGAGGGTTTCAAGCACGCCGTGGATAGTGTTGGCGCCGCTCTGGAGAGCCGAGATGACATTCTTCGCGGGCGACTGCAGCAATGCCACAACGTCGGCGATGAGTTCGTTCTTGCTCTTGATGTTGGCGAGGGTCTCCAACGACTCTTCGCCTACATAAGTAGTTTCCTCCACATACGCGCCCTTTAGCATCGGGAGCGTATCGCCCTTCTTGCGGAAAGCCTTCACAAGCTTCGCGGGAGCGTTGCCGGTGTTGCTGAGGAGAAGCGTGGTGTCGCCGTGCAGAAGGTCGTAGAGTTCGCTGTAGTCTGTCTCGCTTGCCTCGAAAGCCTTTTTGAGAAGAGTGTTCTTCACGCAAAGCATCTTGACATCGCTCTTGAAGCACTCGCGACGGAGCGCGCTTGTCTTCTCGGCGTCGAGACCGGCAGTCTGTACGAGGTAGACGCAGGCATAGTCGGCAAGCGTCGTCCCGATCATTTCAATGATTCTTGCTTTATCTTCCTTTTTCATCGTTGTGCTGTTTTACTGGTTACTCGGCCACCGATTTGGGCTCCACTTTTATGCCGGGGCTCATTGTGCTCGAAAGATAAATGCTCTTGATGTATGTGCCTTTTGCCGTGGAGGGCTTGAGCTTGATCAGCGTGTTGACGAACTCGCGTGCGTTGTCGCGCATCTGATCGGGAGTGAAGCTCACCTTGCCGATTGAAGCGTGCACGATGCCAGTCTTGTCCACTTTGAAGTCAATCTTGCCCTGCTTAACCTCCTTTACAGCCTTTGCAACGTCCATCGTAACAGTGCCGCTCTTGGGGTTTGGCATCAGGCCGCGCGGGCCGAGTATGCGGCCCAAAGGACCGAGCTTGCCCATGACGGAGGGCTGAGTGATGATGACGTCCACGTCAGTCCATCCGCCCTTGATTTTGTCGATGTATTCGTCGAGTCCGACATAATCCGCTCCGGCCTCCTTGGCAGCAGCCTCGGCATCTGCGTTGCAGAGCACCAGAACCCTTACCTGCTTGCCGGTGCCGTGGGGCAGCGAAACGACGCCACGCACCATCTGGTTTGCCTTGCGCGGATCTACGCCAAGACGAACGTCAATATCCAGAGACGCGTCGAACTTGGTGAAAGTAATCTCTTTCACCTTCTCGGCCGCTTCCTGCAATGTATAGGTCTTCCCAGCTTCAATCTTGGACAAAGCCAACTTTTGGTTTTTTGTCAGTTTTCCCATTTTCTTGAAGTTTATTAAATTGATTCAGGGAAAGTCCCCTTCACAGTGATACCCATGCTTCTCGCCGTGCCTGCTACCATACGCATAGCCGACTCAACGGTGAAACAGTTCAAATCCGGCATCTTGTCTTCTGCAATAGTCTTAACCTGCTCCCACGTGATTTCTGCCACCTTGTTACGGTTGGGCTGAGCCGAACCGCTCTTAAGCTTGGCGACCTCCTTCAGCTGGACTGCCACCGGCGGGGTCTTCACGATAAAGTCGAACGACTTGTCCGTGTAGTACGTGATTACTACAGGAAGAACCTTTCCGGCCTTATCTTGGGTACGGGCATTGAATTGCTTGCAAAATTCCATGATGTTGATGCCTTTCGAACCCAGAGCGGGGCCGACCGGCGGCGAGGGGTTGGCCGCCCCGCCTTTTATCTGCAATTTGATCTGTCCGGCAATTTCCTTAGCCATTGTTGTTGTTTTTAATTGGTTTGATTACACCTGCGAGCAATCCGCCCGGACACAGTTTCTCCCCGTCGGCGACGCGTAACACCATCGCCTGCGAGGCTCACTGTCATTTTCCAGCCAGATTCACTCTCTTTCCACTTGGGAATGTTCCAACTCAAGGTCGGTGGGACGATCGAAAATCTTCACCTCGACCTTCAATTTCTGTTTCTCGTTGTTGACTTCCTTGATTACGCCACGGAAACCGTTGAACGGCCCGAAAATCACCTTCACGGATTCTCCCTCCCTGAAGTCAGACAGCTGCTCGTCAAGCCCCTGCTGAAGATCGTCGGCCGCACCAAGCATCCTCATCACTTCCTCCTCGCGCAGAGACTCAGGCTCGCTGGTCTTAGCGCGTCCGCGAAGGAAATCTATGACATTCGTCGTGTTGCGAAGTTCATAAATCACCTCTCCGGTCAGAATGGCTTCTATGAAGACATATCCCGAATACAAGGTGCGCTCCTTGACGGCACGCTTGCCGTTGCGGTTAGTCACCACCTTTTCGGTTGGGATAAGCACCTGAAACACATAGTTTCCAAGATCAGTGTTCTTGATTGCTGCATCAAGAACTTCCTTAACCTTAGCCTCTTTGCCTGAAATGGCACGCAACACGTACCACTTCTTGCTTCTTGCATTCTCATTAGCGCTTACTTCCATCATCTCCGTGTCAGCTCTTTTGTTTGCTTGGTTCTTTGGTTCGTGAAGAGAGAAGACAACGACACGATTCAGAAGCTGACACTGTATATCAGCTCCATCAGAAGATTGAACACCTTATCTACTGCCCAGATGAACAGCGCAAGAATGATGGAAGCTACAAGCACCAACACCGAGCTGTTGATAAGTTGTTTCTGAGTCGGCCAAGAAACCTTATAAACGAGTTCGTTGTAAGATTCCTTTATATCCTGTATTAATTTCATGTCTGTTGTTTCGTTTGCACGGGAAGAGAGGCTCGAACTCCCGACCCTTGGTTTTGGAGACCAATGCTCTACCAACTGAGCTATTCCCGTGTGTGAGAGGGCTTCAGACTTGGAAGCCCTCTTTTATGTCAATCAGTCGCCTGATTAGTCTTCTATTACAGAAGTGATCTGGCCAGAACCTACCGTGCGGCCACCTTCGCGGATAGCGAAACGAAGACCCTGATCGCATGCTACCGGAGTGATGAGCTTAACGTCGATTTCAACGTTGTCGCCAGGCATCACCATCTCTACGCCCTCCGGAAGAGTGATCTCACCGGTAACGTCAAGAGTACGGATGTAGAACTGCGGACGGTACTTGTTGTGGAACGGAGTGTGGCGGCCACCTTCCTCTTTCTTAAGGATGTAGACCTGAGCCTTGAAGTGGTCGTGAGGCTTAACCTGACCCGGATGGCAGATCACCATACCACGGCGGATTTCGTCCTTGTCGATACCACGGAGCAGCAGACCAACGTTATCGCCAGCTTCACCTTCGTCAAGAATCTTGCGGAACATTTCAACACCGGTTACAACCGACTTGCGGTCAGCACCGAGGCCGAGAATCTGAACCTCATCACCCACTTTCACGCGGCCGGCCTCGATACGACCTGTAGCAACGGTGCCACGGCCAGTGATTGAGAACACGTCCTCGACAGGCATAAGGAACGGTTTGTCAACGTCGCGCGGAGGCAGGGGAATCCAGCTGTCAACAGCGTCCATAAGCTCCATAACCTTGTCAACCCACTGAGCCTCGCCATTGAGAGCGCCAAGAGCTGAACCCTGGATGATGGGAGTGTTGTCGCCATCATAGTCGTACTGAGCGAGAAGGTCGCGCATATCCATTTCAACGAGCTCGAGCATCTCAGCGTCGTCCACCATATCGCACTTGTTCATAAATACAACGAGACGGGGAACGTTCACCTGACGGGCGAGAAGAATGTGCTCACGAGTCTGGGGCATCGGGCCGTCGGTAGCGGCAACCACGATGATTGCACCGTCCATCTGAGCAGCACCGGTAACCATGTTCTTAACGTAGTCGGCGTGTCCCGGGCAGTCTACGTGAGCATAGTGGCGCTCTGCAGTCTGATACTCAACGTGTGATGTGTTAATGGTTATACCGCGCTCTTTCTCTTCAGGAGCGTTGTCGATAGAGTCGAATGAACGAAGTTCGGAAAGACCTTTTTCGGCAAGCACCTTCGTGATAGCGGCAGTAAGGGTAGTCTTACCATGGTCAACGTGACCAATCGTGCCGATATTTACGTGGGGCTTGGTTCTTTCGAATTTTTCTTTAGCCATAATTTTGCTATTGTTATTTTGATTATTGATTCTGAATTCCCTTTCGAGGAGATTTGCATTTCCGGGGAGAGAGGGGAAATCCGGATAAAAAAAATGAGCCGGTGGCGGGATTTGAACCCGCGACCTCTTCCTTACCAAGGAAGTGCTCTACCCCTG
>ERZ777305.423-NODE-423-length-69532-cov-10.263958_pt1 | contig 69532 bp, 67 predicted proteins | sample MGYA00374965_ERZ777305 | MGnify/ENA primary metagenome ERZ777305 (study PRJEB29328, sample SAMD00013331) | mouse gut metagenome | study: EMG produced TPA metagenomics assembly of the Metagenome analysis of fecal microbiota from mouse which was promoted...
CAAAATATTCCAGAAAATAGATATACGAAATGGTTTGATTATGATAAAATAACTACGTCTTTACTGTTAAGGACGAGACAGGCGGGGGATTATCTGGCTATTGATAAGGCGCTCCATACCAAGTCCCTCAAACAGTATATGATCAACGAAAAAATCCCGAAAATGCAGCGTGACAGCATGTATGTACTGGCTGACGGCTCACATATCCTGTGGGTACCGGATCACCGGATCAGCCAATATTACAAAGTGGATGAAAGTACAAAATGTATCTTACAGGTACAGTTAAGAGGAGGGTATCATGGCGGAACGAATTGAGGTATTGTTGACGGAGGAAGAGGTTGATAAGAGAATCCAGGAGATTGGCGATCAGATTTCCAGGGATTACGCCGGCAAACAGGTACATCTGGTATGTGTCTTAAAGGGCGGCAGCTTCTTTATGTGTGAGCTTGCCAAGCGTATCACGGTGCCGGTTTCACTTGACTTTATGTCAGTGTCCAGCTATGGCGGGGATACGAAATCCAGTGGGGTAGTCAGAATCGTGAAAGATTTAGATGAGCCTTTACAGGACAAACATGTGTTGGTAGTGGAAGATATCGTAGATTCCGGACGGACTCTCAGTTATCTGCTGGATATGCTAAGAGACAGAGGGCCGAAAGATGTGAGACTCTGCACTTTGTTAGATAAGCCGGACCGGAGAGTGGTGGATGTGAAAGTGGATTATACAGGGTTTGAAATTCCGGACAAGTTCGTGGTGGGATACGGGCTGGATTATGACCAGAAATATCGAAATCTGCCTTATATTGGTGTGGTAAATTTTGATTAGAGAAAGAGGTATGTCTTGAGCAAGAATAATAAAAGTTTCTATATGTATTTTGTTATCATCATTAGCTTGCTTTTACTTACTGTCTGGGTAGGCACCTTACGGGTACAGAACAACGGCTATACAAGGGGTGAGTTTGAAGAACAGCTTGAGAAAAATGAGATAGCAGTGGTCAATATCTGTCCGAATAAAGATGTGCCTACCGGTTCTTTAGAGATTGTTCTAAAGAACGGGGAAGAAAGGGTCCTTTATGTGACAGATGTAACAGAAATGGAATACCTGGTCAGAAGCTATGGCATAGACTGTGGAGTGGAAAGTGTTCCGGAGGAGAGCTGGTTTCTTAACAGTGTCTTGCCGATACTGATCGTCGTGGTGGTATGCGTCTTTTTCTTTGTGATGATGAACGCACAGAATTCCGGCGGCGGTGGCGGCGGCAGAATGATGAATTTCGGGAAGAGCCGTGCAAAGCTTACTCTGGGCGGTGAGAATAAGATTACCCTGGGAGAAGTGGCAGGGCTGAAAGAAGAGAAAGAAGAACTTCAGGAGATTGTGGAGTTCTTGCGGGAGCCGGGTAAATTTACCAAGGTGGGAGCCAGAATCCCCAAAGGGGTACTCTTAGAAGGCGCGCCGGGTACTGGTAAGACACTTCTTGCCAAAGCGATTGCCGGTGAGGCCAATGTGCCGTTCTTCAGTATTTCGGGATCTGATTTCGTGGAGATGTTTGTCGGCGTGGGTGCGTCCCGTGTGCGTGATATGTTTGCGGAGGCGAAGAGACATGCGCCTTGTATTATATTCATTGACGAGATTGATGCAGTGGCCAGACGGCGCGGTACCGGTATGGGCGGCGGCCATGATGAGAGAGAACAGACATTAAACCAGCTGTTGGTGGAGATGGACGGTTTTGGCGTCAACGAAGGGATCATCGTGATGGCGGCTACAAACCGCGTGGATATTCTGGATCCGGCGATTTTGCGTCCGGGACGTTTTGACAGAAAGATTACCGTAGCATCCCCGGATGTACGGGGCAGGGAAGATATTCTGAAAGTGCATGCCAAGAACAAGCCGCTTGGAGACGATGTGGATCTGCAGCAGATTGCGCAGACCACAGCCGGTTTTACAGGGGCGGATTTAGAGAACCTTTTAAATGAGGCGGCCATCAATGCGGCCATGGACAAGCGGGCTTTCGTGAAGCAGGAAGATATTAAAAGAGCCTTTATCAAAGTGGGGATTGGTGCGGAGAAGAAGAGCCGCATCATTTCAGAGAAAGAGAAAAAGATTACTGCCTATCATGAAGCGGGACATGCGATTCTTTTCCATGTACTGCCTGATGTGGGACCGGTCTATACAGTATCTATTATTCCCACAGGACTTGGGGCGGCAGGCTATACGATGCCGCTTCCTGAGAAGGATGAGATGTTCCTGACAAAGGGTAAAATGATAGAAGACATCATGGTATCATTAGGCGGACGAATCGCGGAGGAAATCATCTTTGATGACATCACCACAGGGGCATCCAGCGATATCAAGAAAGCTACCAAGACAGCCCGCAGAATGGTGACGCGGTATGGCATGTCTGATAATATCGGTGTTATCAATTATGATGATGACGATGACGAGGTATTCATCGGCAGGGATCTGGCGCATGCAAAGGGTCATAGCGAACTGGTATCCGGAGAGATTGACAGAGAAGTGAAGGCAATCATCGACGAGTGTTATCGTAAGGCAAAAGAGATTATTGAAGAGCATGAGGATGTTCTGCATAAATGTGCTGAGCTTCTGTTACAGAAGGAAAAAATCAACCGTGCTGAGTTCGAGGCGCTCTTTGATACTTACTATCCGCAGCCGGAAGAACCCGGGGAACTGATATAAAAAGATGGTGATTGTGCAAAATATACAAAAATGGACACAACAAATTGTAATATTTGTGAATCCTTAGTATTGTAGACAGACAGGGGGTATGATAATATACTACTTGTAACCCCCCAATACATTATATAGTTTTTTGCTATACCCCATAAGAAAGAAATACCTTCTCTAAAAAAGACAGTTTTGCTAAACTGTCTTTTTTACTTTCTTTTTTCCTGTTTAGTGGTTCCACTCTTGAATATCCACAATATATAAGATAAAATAGATACGTAAGTTTTTTTGCGATTCTGAAAGAAAGGCTCGATATGGATATCAATCAATTTCAAAAAGCAGAAAAAAATCAAATGTACATGGCAAGTATGCGGCCTGTGTTCAATAGGAAGGCACTGTTCTCAGACATGACGGAAGATTATGTGTGCCCGCCGGAACCCAGCGCTTACGAAGAAGTTATGATTTATTTCCGTTCCGGAAGGAACAATATTGACAAAGTGTTTCTGGTGAGCAAAGGACAAAAGCATATTATGTCCAAAGTCGATTCCAATGCTTATTTTGACTATTATGCTCTCAGCATTCAGTTAGAGGATGAGAAGTTAAGCTATTACTTTGAAGTACTTGCGGGTAAGCTTTCCTGTTATTATGACCTGCGGGGTGTTACGAAGGACATCAATGAATATTATCATTTTCAGTTGATTCCCGGTTTTAAGACGCCGGACTGGGCTAAGGGGGCTGTTTTTTATCAGATTTATGTGGATCGGTTCTATAACGGGGATCCCGGTAATGATGTGTTGACCAATGAATACCAATATATTGGGGATAAGTCCGTGCGGGTGGAGGACTGGAATAAATATCCTGCGGCCATGGGCGTGCGGGAGTTCTATGGCGGAGATTTGCAGGGTGTGCTGGATAAGATGGATTATCTGCAGGATCTTGGCGTGGATGTGATTTATTTTAATCCTTTGTTCGTGTCGCCTTCCAACCATAAATATGACATTCAGGACTATGATTATATCGATCCCCACTTTGGCAGGATTGTACATGATGAGGGAGAACTTCTTGGGCCGGGGCAGCATGAGAACCGCTTTGCAACAAGGTATATTGACCGTATCTCCAATAAAGACAATCTGGAAGCCAGCAATGAACTCTTTGCCGAGGTGGTAAAAGAGGCGCACAGAAGAGGCATGAAAGTGATACTGGACGGTGTGTTCAATCACTGCGGCTCCTTTAATAAATGGCTGGACAGGGAGAGGATTTATGAAAATGCTCCGGGTTACGAAAAGGGCGCCTATATTACAAAGGACAGTCCCTATCATAACTATTTCCAGTTTCTTGATGAGAACAGGTTCCCATATAATGGTTCCTATGATGGCTGGTGGGGACATGATACCCTGCCGAAACTGAATTACGAAAATTCCAGACAGTTGTTAGACTATGTGCTGTATATCGGAAGGAAATGGGTTTCTCCGCCTTATAATGCGGATGGCTGGAGACTGGATGTGGCGGCGGACTTAGGGCACAGCCCGGAGTTTAACCATTATTTCTGGCAGGAATTTCGCCGTGCGGTGAAGATGGCTAACCCCAATGCCATCATTCTGGCGGAGCACTATGGCAACCCGAGAGAGTGGCTGCAGGGTAAAGAATGGGATACCGTCATGAACTATGATGCCTTTATGGAACCGGTAACCTGGTTTTTGACAGGCATGCAGAAACACAGCGATGACTATCGGGAAGATATGCGGGGCAATGCGGACAGTTTCTGGGGTGCCATGAGACATCACAGCGCTAATTTTACCATGCCTTCCCTGCTGGTGGCGATGAATGAGTTATCAAATCATGATCATTCCCGATTCCTCACCAGGACCAATCATAAAGTGGGCAGAACGAATACCCTGGGTGCCCATGCGGCCAATGAGGGTGTTAATAAGGCAGTGATGCGGGAAGCGGTGGTGATCCAGATGACCTGGCCCGGAGCGCCTACCATTTATTATGGTGATGAGGCAGGCGTCTGTGGATTTACCGATCCTGATAACAGGCGGACATATCCCTGGGGACAGGAAGATCAGGAAATGATCGCTTTCCATAAGGACATCATCAGGATTCATAAGACCCATAAAGAGTTTTTGACAGGGTCATTAAAATATATAGATGCAGATTATAATGTGATAGCTTACGGCAGATTCAATAAAACAGGAAAGTCCGTGATTCTGGTAAACAATAACGATCACGAGATTACCAAAGAGCTGTCCGTATGGTATCTGGATATTCCCAAGGAGTGTATGGTTAAGCAATTGCTTCTGACTACGGCGCAGGGATACACCACTGAATTTAAGGAACATCCGGTGGTGGCGGGTAAAGTTCGCGTGACGCTCCCGGCGACTTCAGCGATCATTCTCAGATATGAACATTCGCAGGACAGAAGTTTTGTACAGTTTGAGGGCTGATCATGAAAATACTGAAATCAATTTTAGCGGGTATTGCAGTCATAACGGCACTGATGTGCATCCTGATTCTGTTATGTGCCCTCAATCCGAAGATCACAGAAAAATTATCGGGCCTGGTTTCACGGGATGCGCCGCAGACGCAGCAGGATGAGGTTTCCCAATCCGAGGAAGAAGAAACGTTTACACCTGATGAAGAACAGGAGAAGTCAGATTCGGAAACGGAGGAAGCATCAGAGCCGGAAGAAGAGATAGAAGAGCCGGACGGGGAGAGCCGGGCCGTGGGGCCTTTAGATATGGGAACACCCGGTGAAGCACAGGAAAGCGATGTGGTCAAAGGCACCAACGGCTACGAAGTGCCGTCGGAATCCGGTGTGAATGTACCCGAGGCCGTCAGCGGCAAGTCAGGGTATCAGCCGATTACAGAAAAGTCGGAGCAGCTGCCTGATGTAGAGGATGGCGAATACGTCAGCGATTTAGGATATGGGGAACTGGGGGATGGATATGATTTTGATCCGCTCTTTTATCCCTATTATGCCATGTTGGATGACAAGGGGAAGCATTTGTACCGGCAGATTTTCGCCAATGCCAATGCCTTTAACGGCGCTTTTCAACCAATTGAGGCTGTGCCGGTTTCGGAGATTAAGAATGCCATCATGGCAGTCTATAATGATCATCCGGAATTGTTCTGGCTGAATACTGCTTTTGTCTGTAAATATGATAAAGATAAAATCTGTGCGGAACTGGAATTGGAATTTAGCATTCCGCGGGATGAATTTCCGAAAGCCTCGGCTCAGTTTTATAATACAGTCAACAGCATGCTGACACAGGTAGAGAATCTGAGCAATTATGAGAAGGAATTGCGGACGCACGATTATCTGATTGATAAGATTGAGTATGATAAAGGTGCGGCTATGAACCAGAGTGCATACAGCGCGCTGGTGGAAGGAAAGAGCGTATGTGCCGGTTATGCCAGGGCTTTTCAGTATCTTATGCAGAGAATGGGGATTCCCTGTTATTACTGTACTGGTTTCGCGGGAGAAGATCATGCCTGGAACATCGTTGCATTGGAAGACGGTTATTATAATGTGGATGTGACCTGGGACGATACGCCCGGGGGAGAACACGATTATTTCAATAAGAGTGACCAGGACTTTGAAAGTACCCATGTCAGAAGGGATCTGTCGATTAACCTGCCCAAATGTGAGGGACAGCGATATCGGAGCCTGTAGGGGATTCTCCCCATTGTGTGCGATTTTGTTAAAGTGTGGATTGATTTGGCCTTATGCGTAAAAATATGGAGGTCAGGATAAAGTGCCAGGCGATAAGACAGTGTGCAATGAAGAGTTGATTTATGAGATACTTTCTGTGGTGGAAGAAATCCCGCCAGGCATGGTAGCATCTTACGGACAGATTGCAAGATTGGTAGGCAGGGACAAGAATGCAAGATTGGTGGGAAAGGTTTTGAGCCGTGCGGCATATTATGGAAGCTATCCCTGCCACAGGGTTGTGAACCACGCGGGCCGGTTGGCGCCGCACTGGGCAGGGCAGCAGGATTTGCTCTTAAAAGAAGGTGTAACTTTTAAAGAAAACGGTTGTGTCAATATGCAGAAACATCAATGGGAGTGCTGAGGGTGCTCCTATTTTAATGAAGATTGCTTCAGCTCCGAGAGATTCTGTACCAGGCGGACACCGTTTATCTGACTGATCTCATCGCGGATTGCCTGGGTGTCAGCATTGAGACGCACGCTCAGACGGTAATTAAAAGAATCCTGCAGAGGATTTTCCGTGAAAGTGTCTGCAATATCATCATTCAGGTATGCTTCACGAAATGCATCCCAGGCTTCGTCTCCGCTTATGAAATGGCAGGATGTTATTCCGGAAATCTGTTTAAGCTCTTCCCCAATCCGGTCAATTTCTGCCTGGGAAAGCGAAGCATCCATAAAGACAGCCAGGTTCTTTTCCTGATAAACATTGTAGGCCGCATAGGAAGTGGATCCGGTGACCATAATTGCAAAGGCGGCAATCAGAGCCATGACAAGCCGCGAATAGCGTGTGCAGGGAAGATGTTTGGCCTGAGCCCCGCTGCAGTTGTGTAATAAAGAGTCTGCCAGCTCAGAAGGCATTGTGATAGCGTCTTTTATCTGTGTCATATCTTTTTCGTTCATAAGTTATAACTCTCCTTTTTGGTAGTTGTCAATTTTATAAATGGGTTTTGTGAATTGCCTGTTGTAAGACCGCCTGCGGTGCAGGTCTTAGTTATAGCAATCTTAAGGGCCTCGCGTCCGCGCTGCAGCCGTTTCTTTACAGCGCTTTTTGATAATTTGGTGATCTGTGCGATCTCTGCGACAGAGTAGCCCTCAAAATAATGCAGGATTAAGATGGTCTTATACTTAACGGGCAGGGCATAGAGTTCTTCAAGATGTTCCTTCTGTTCCGGGCCAGGCAGGGATTCTTTCAGAGACTCCAGGTCTGTATAGGCATTCTTTTTACGGAATCTGAGTAAGTCCATACAACAATTTGTTGTAACACGAAGAAGCCATGCCTTCTCATGCTCGGCTGATTGGAAGACTGGTGATTTCTCCAGATAGCGAAGAAGCACTTCCTGTAAGATATCCTGCACATCATGGGAATTTCCGAGCAGCAAAAATGCGCTGCGGTAAAGGGTGTTGCCATGGACTTGCAGAATATGCTTTACATCCGTTTCGCATTTGTGCATAACATCATGTTCTCCTTTCTTTGTTTTGGAGGCCTCTTGTCTTATATACGGATAGGAATGTCAAAAGGTGACTCTAAAAATATAGTTTATGTATAAAATTGCCACCCTTACGGTGGCAACAAGAGCAAAAGCTATATGCTATAATAGACGCAGACTGCTGAGGATTCCTGTGTTTGTGCCTGTAAAAATATCTAGGAAACCAGAATGGATTCTATAATAACCAGAATGGTAATAAGCAAGAAGATTATTAATACATTTAGCAATAAAACTCCAATATAGTGCAAAATTGGGTTTTTGCTTTTACATAAGGGCCAGAAATGCTGAACATTACAGTAATTAAAGGTGCAGCAAATAATTGACAAAAAGATTAATAAAGTAAAAATGCGCTCCATCCATAATACAGGCCCGTAAATGCCCTGGAACTCCATAGTCAGAGAAAGCCAGAAGATAAATAGATAAATAGTGGTTGAAACAACTATTTTCCAAGGCGTTAGAGTCCTGTACCCTGGAGGGATCAGTAATTTCCAGGTGAAAAAATCTGATTTTGAATTTTTGAAAGGTTCCTTTTCTCCCTGAAGTTTTTTCTTCAAATCCTTTACAGATACAAAACGGTCCGAAGGGTTGATTTGAATACAACGGTTGATGATGCTTGTAAATTTATCCGTTGGTGCGGGAAGCGTGGAAGTAAGTTCTTTCAACAACACTCCCAGTGCATAAATATCGGTCTGCGGAGTGGAGGAACCAAAACCATACTGTTCTGGGGCGGCATATCCTTTCGTACCGAGCAATATCGTATCAGAGGTGTTTATATTGGTTAAGTATTTAGCAGCGTTAAAGTCTATGAGTACGGCATGGTCATACGGTGTGATTATAATGTTAGAGGGTTTAATGTCTCTATGTATGATTGGTGTCGGCAGAGAATGAAGATGGTCAAGAATATCACACAGGTCGCAGATATAGCGTACTAGAGAAGCTGCAGATAATTGCCCTGTAACCATAATTTCCTGTAAAGATATGCCGGAAATAAATTCTTCAATAACGATTAACTGGTTATTTTCTTCTTGTATATCAATGACCTGAGGAATACCGGTAATTTTATTCTGGCGCAGGTAAGCATATATTGAAAAGTTATATATATCCAATACTTTTTTAACATATATCTTTTTTGTAGCCTGGTGCTGTACTAGAAAAATGTTATGAGATTCGTTAATAACAGCGATTGTCTTGTAATAAGAAATACCAGGACAGATAGAGTAATCCATAAATACAGATCCTTTCGAAATATACTATTGAACATTATAGCAGATAGGAGAGCGTAATGAACGAAAAAAGTACTCAGGAATTAGAAAATGTTTTGGGAAGCACACATATAAGTAATTACAATGCTTACTGTGAAGAACATAAAGAGAGTATGAAGATGGGAAAAGATGACTTCATCATATATATGAAAAAACTCTTCCAGGAAAAAAGACTGACACAACAGCAGGTATTTTTAAAGGCAGATATTCCTGAACGGTATGGCTATAAATTATTAAATGGAGAAAAGAGGACGAAACAAAGAGATGTGATTCTAAGAATCTGTTATGCGGCAGAGTTTTCCCTGCAGGAAACACAAAGAGCATTAAAAGAATACGAGATGCCGACGTTGTATGCCAAAAAACCAAGAGATGCGTTTATGATGATTGTGTTTAATGAAAGGCCCGGAAGCATCATTGATGTAAATGAACTCTTAAAAAGGAATGGTATGGAGCCGCTTCGTACAAGCGGGCTGCAGGATTGAGATACTAAATTATAAGAGTTTTTGCTGCGTGGAGTGTTATGTGCTGCGTGCAGTTGAAAATGAATAAAACAATCAAACTAAATGATGGCCGGTATGGCAGACAAAGGAGGATATTTACATGAAAACATGGAAACTTGTGGCAGGAATAATTTCGATTATTTTATTTGTGGTGGTTTCATTCCAATCCTGTGCGGCGGGTGTGGTTAATGCCCTGGAGGATAATGGAGGCACATCCGGATCGGTTGGAATACTGGTTGCGATTTTGTTGCTTGCAGGCGGTATCGTATCTATAGCGACCAGAAAGTCTGAGGGAAAGGGTGGGAATATTGCGCTCATTATTCTTTTTGGACTAGCAGCGTTGTGTGGATTCGCCGGACATGGAAATTATAGTGACCTTGTCATTTGGGCAGTATGGTGTCTGATCAATGCTGTTCTTGCAATTGTGGCATTGGTTAAGAATCATTAGGTATGGATAAACGGAAATAAAAAGGGACACAAGAAATTGAAAAGCGTAGAAAAGGTGATAGAGCAATCTATTGCCTTTTTGCGTATGTCAGGAAAGATTGACTTAGCAGAAAACAGTTCCTATAATAAAAGAATAGATATAATTTAACGTTTATCTGAATTTCAGGGAGGACACATAATAGCCGGGGCCGATACAGCGAACAGGATATTCATAGATTGAATGCCTTTACACAGGACCAGGCAGTATTGTGAAGAGAGATGGCATGACAAATCAGGAAATATTACAGTGTGCACTACAACAGTCCGCAATAGATTCCCATTGTGAGCCGGAAGACTTTCTTAGGTCAGAAAATATAATTGTAGTGTCAGAAAAGAACGAAAACGCCAGACGGTATCTGACTTTACCGTTTGCCTGTAATCTGGTGTCTTATGGGAGTAATGTGGTGGCATCGGTGCAGGAAGAGTTACGAGATACAGTCAGGCGGTATATAGAGAAGTATCCCGTGGAGCATCTTTTCGAGACGCCCAATATGCAGGTCATCAACACCGCGCTGATGGAACATGGCCTGCAGGTATGCTTTATGGCAGAATACTTTCTGCCGGACAGGACTGTGCTGAAAGATCTGCCTTGTGCTTATGAGATGAGGATTCTGGAACAAAAAGATTTTGAGGCATTGTATGTGCCGGAGTGGAGTAACGCTCTGTGTGCAGATCGGAAACATCTGGATATGCTGGGCATAGGCGCTTATGATGGGGATAAACTCATAGGGCTGGCAGGCTGTTCTGCGGATTGTGAAACCATGTGGCAGATTGGGATAGACGTTCTGCCGCCTTACCGCAGGCAGGGCGTGGCGGCGGCATTGACAGCAAAGCTTGCCCTGGAAACTTTTGCAAGAGGTAAGGTCCCTTTCTACTGCGCTGCCTGGTCCAATATCAAGTCTGTCCGCAATGCGATCAAGGCAGGATTTCGTCCGGCCTGGGTGGAGATGACGGCGAAGGAGATAAGTTTTGTGGAAAAGTTAAATAACGAAACGGTATCGTAAAGTATCTGATAAGGAGGATAAGATTGAAAATTAAAATTTTCAATCGCGAGATTTGTGTCTGCGCGCTGCTTGCCACAAACTCGTTTATGCGCAAAAAGCAGCGCAGAAATGGAGATGAATATGTTATCATTTGTAAGCGATTATATCAAGGGAGCCCATGAGAAGATTTTGGAACGGCTTATGGAGACCAATGATGAGGCATTGCCCGGGTATGGCAATGATGATTATTGTGAGAGCGCGAAGGAAAAGATCAGGAAAGCCTGTGATTGCAAGGAAGCAGAAATTTTCTTTCTGGCAGGAGGCACCCAGACCAATATGCTGGTAATCAGCACCCTGTTGAGACCCTATGAGGGTGTGGTGGCGGCCGTCACCGGCCATGTCAGTGTGCATGAAGCGGGGGCGATTGAGCACAGCGGACATAAGGTGCTGGAAATTCCTGGTCATGAAGGTAAGATATATGTCCCGGAGTTGGAACAATATCTGAAACGTTACTGGGAAGACGGCAGTCATGAGCACATGGTTTTTCCGGGAATGGTTTATGTTTCCCATCCCACAGAGTATGGCACGTTGTACACCAGAAAAGAGCTGGAGGCATTATCCGGCGTATGCAGGGCGTACAAGATTCCTCTTTATCTGGACGGCGCCAGACTGGGTTATGGTCTTATGAGTAAGCATACAGATGTGACACTTCCCATGATTGCAAAGTATTGCGATGTGTTCTATATTGGCGGCACGAAAGTGGGAGCCTTATGCGGGGAGGCAGTGGTCTTTACGAAACAGAATATGCCGGCTCACTTTATGACAATGGTGAAACAAAAGGGCGGGCTTCTGGCCAAAGGGCGTCTGCTGGGTGTGCAGTTTGACACCCTCTTTACGGATGATCTGTATTGTCAGATCAGCGGGCAGGCAATTGAGACGGCTGAGGCTTTGAAAGCGTTATTCCGGGAGAAAGGTTATCGGTTCTTTCTTGATTCTCCCACGAACCAGCAATTCGTCATCCTAGAAAACGGAGAGCTGGAACGGCTGCGCAAAGAGGTAGGATTTGATATCTGGGAACCCTATGATGAAGCCCATACAGTAGTACGTTTTGCCACAAGCTTTGCCACCAGACCAGAGGAGATTGAGGCATTGCGGAAAGTATTGGAAAATATCAGGAACCATTGATGATATAAGGTCTTGGAATGGAGCATGTCAGATATGGAGAAACGTATTCTAAATTACAGAAAATACATAGATGAACTGCTGCAGAAGACAGGTGCAGACTGGGCGGCTGTGAGCAGGGAGCATTTGATTCAGATTTCCTTTTTTCAGCATGAGAGACTGATACATTTGATTGTCACGGTCACCTTTGCCATTCTGGAAATAATTGTGATTGGATTGTGTGTAACGGCATTTACGCCAGGAGTGGGACTTCTTTCGATTGCCCTGCTTGTGCTTCTGGTGCCTTATGTCCGGCATTATTATATTCTGGAAAATGAAGTACAGAAGATGTATGTTCAGTATGATAAACTTTTGGAAAAGCGGGATGGACAGGGGAAACATTTTAGTTAGAAATATGCAGATTGCGGTGCAGTATGCAACCTTTTACAGTGCTGAGAGGTGTTAAGAACAGAGTGGGAAATTCAGCACTCTGATAGGGTGGCTTATATGACGAAAGAGGAACGGATAACAACGGAAAATGCGGTGGACAGATATGCCGATATGGTGTACCGGATTGCATTGTCACAAATGAAGAACAGAGCGGACGCGGACGATCTCTTTCAGGAAGTGTTTGTCCGGCTGGTCGGTCATATTCACGAATTTACTTCCTGGGAACATGTGAAAGCATGGTTGATTCGAGTGACAATCAACTGCGCAAAGAAGTATTATAACCAGTACTGGAATAAAAATGTGGATTATATTGAGGATACGGAACAGTTTCAGGGAGCAGAAGCCTATGAACCGCCAGGAGAGCATCCGGTCAGACAAGCGGTAGCCAGGTTGGAGCCAAAGTACCGAATGGCAGTGCATCTTTTTTACTTCGAGGAATTGTCGGTAGCAGAAATCGCACAGATAACGGAGCAGAAAGAGAGTACGGTCAAATCACAGCTGCATCGGGCCAGAGAAATGTTGAAGGGTATGTTAAAGGAAACCGGATAAAATCTTAAGCGTAAAGCGCAGAGGGAAGTAAACGATTGTAAAGGGAATAAAAAATGAGTCTGATGCGTGAACAATTGGATTCTAGGAAGAGGAAATCATATAGCATGACGGATCAATACAAGAAGGAAACTGCACAGATACATGCACCCGCGGCGCTGCTGGAAAAGACAAAGGCAGCAGTGCGGGCGGAAGAAGAGCGGATACGAAAAGAACAGACTGCCCGGGTTCCGATACCTGTATCGGGATTACAGGTATCTTATGCCGATTATGTGGCATATCAGAAAAAAAGTTCTTTACGTAAATGGACGTATCCGTTGACTGCTGCAGCAGCAGTGGTGATATTATTTTCCGTATCCATGGCCATGAAGGGAATCGGAGATTCTGCAGGAGACAGAATGGCGGATGGCGCCATGATGGCAGAAGAATCGACGGCAGCGGAGGATGAGACATTTGCCGGGATGCCAGAAGAGATGGATTACGGTGAAGCTGCAGATAGTACTGCGGGAGAAGTAAACGCCAATGCGGCGCAAACAGACAGTATGGCAGAAGCAGCTCCGGAAGAGATAGAGAGCAGTGAAGAAGCTGCAGAAGCGCCATCAGCGGACTTTGCGGAAGGAAATATCCGCAAGCAGATGGAACAGGATAGTATGAAAAAGGAAAACGAGGCTGAAAAGGGGGACTTGGCCCGGGAAGATTCTCAGGCAGATACAGCAGGCAGTGTGGAGGATAAGTCAGCGGAGGAATACCAGTATGTAATAGATGGCAGCATGAAAATAATAGAGGTAGACGAGAAGCCGGCCTTTTATCATTATGCAGGTGCCAGGGATGTGGTCTATGAGGGAGAGACTTACCGGGTGATTGAACAGAAACAAGGCTGGGGGGCGTATGTGGAAACGGAAGAAGGAAGGGCCTATGTAATTTGCGGACAGGCTGAGAGTGAGGAGGATTTTTTGCAGGAAGTGTATGAGGCGATGTACGAGATAAAGAAATCTCACTAAAGTTAGAAAAATATTTTATTTTTTGCAACCTTTTTCTATTTTGAAAGGTATTAAGGGTAGAGAGGTCACAGAAAACATTGTGTTTATGTATCTTTCGGGGAGGAATCAGATATAGATTTTAGAATGGAGGAAAAGGGATGAAAAAGTGTGTAAAACAGATAACAGTATTCGGTATGATAAGTGTCATGTTATTAACAGGATGCGGCGAACATAAGGAAATTGCCATGGATACACCGACAGAAGATGGGGGATATGCGGAAGAGGAATCGGCAGGTCCGCTGCCTGCATCAGGGGCAGATGGGGCTGTTGCAGAGGAATCGCCAGCAGGTATAGCTGAGGAAGCAGCAGACGAATATGACAGTGCGGCGGCAGCGGACGAGTGGACGAAGGAGCGCAGCAGGGATGAGGCTGCTACCAAGGGAGAATTGTCTGACAGCTATCTGGATAGCTGCTATGATTTTGATGTAGAGATTCCGGATAATTCCGGAGAAGAGTACAGTGAGTGGGAAGAGAAGGGTTTTTCTTCTGTGATGGCACAGCCGCTGTCAACCTTTGCAGCAGATGTGGACACTGCTTCTTACAGCAATCTGCGAAGATTGATCAGAGATGGTTATGATCTGGACAATTTCCCGGATGGAGCGGTCAGAATAGAGGAGATGATCAATTATTTCTCTTATGAGTATGAAGACCCGTCGGGGTCAGATCCCTTTGGGGTGACGACACAGATAGGACGCTGCCCCTGGAATGATGAGGCAGAGCTTCTTATGATTGGCCTCAAGACACAGGATATTGATTATTCCCGTGCACCGGAATCTAATCTGGTATTTTTGATAGATGTGTCAGGCTCCATGTTTTCAGAAGATAAGCTTCCGCTTTTACAGGAATCCTTCGGTCTGCTGGCAGAGAATCTTACGGAGAAGGACAGAATATCCATTGTAACTTATGCAGCGGAGTCTGAGATTGTTTTAAATGGTGTCCATGGAGACGAGACTAAAAAGATTAAGAAGGCGTTAGCCGGTCTGGAAGCAAGCGGCAAGACACATGGAAGTGATGGCATTGAGACCGCTTATGCGCTGGCAGAGGAGAACTTTATCAAAGGTGGCAACAATCGTATTATCCTGGCAACGGATGGTGACTTAAATGTGGGAATGACCACGGAGGAAGAATTGGAAGAACTGATTACAGAAAAGAAAGAAACTGGTATTTTCCTGTCGGTTCTGGGATTTGGAACAGGCAACATCAAAGATAATAAGATGGAGACTCTGGCGGATAAAGGCAACGGCAATTACGCATACATAGATTGTCTGCGGGAAGCCAATAAGGTACTGGTGGAGGAGATGTCAGCCACATTGCTCACCATCTGCAAGGATGTAAAGTTTCAGGTAGAGTTTAATCCACAGATTGTGGAGGGCTATCGGCTGATTGGTTATGAAAACAGGGATTTGGCGCGGGAAGATTTTGATGACGATACCAAGGATGCCGGGGAAATTGGAGCTGGTCACAGTGTGACGGCACTCTATGAGATTATCTTGAGAAATCCACTTGACGGCAGTCTGACAAAAGGAGAGATCGAGGATCTGAAATACAGCAAAGAGTATAAAAAAAGACAGGAGGAAACGCCCGGTAAAACACCGTCAGAACCTTCCTCAGACAATAAATATGAAGAGTGGCTGACAATCAGCATCCGTTATAAGAAACCGGCAGAAGAGGAAAGCAATCTTCTGGAGTATCCGGTTGGATATGACAGCTATGAGGAGGAGCCCTCTGATGACTTTATCTTTGCGGGGGCAGTGGCAGAGTTCGGATTGCTTGCATCTCACAGTGAATACCCGGAAGATGCTTCGGTGAAGAACGTGAAGAAGGCGTTAATGGGAATTGATCTGTATGATGATGAGTACAAAGCAGAGTTTTATGAGCTGGTGCTGCTGGCAGAGTAGAGATACGATGACAGGTCTGGCAGTACGCAGCAGCTTCCGGTGGAAAGTTGTTTCATGAGGATAAGCAAATAATAAAAGGTTCCGGATTTGATTGCGTCCGGAACCTTTTATTGGTGTTTTATTTTATCCGAGATCCGCGAAGCGGAGCTCGAGAAGTTATTTGCGAAGCAAATTACTTCACTTCAATGCGTCTGACCTCTTCCTTTGCGGCAGCCTCTTTCTTAGGGAATTTCACTTCCAGGATGCCGTTGTTGTAGGAAGCATCGATATCGCCGGGCTCTACATCATTAACGCGGAAGCTTCTGGAATAAGAACTGTAGTAACGTTCTCTGCGGATATATTTGTTCTTGTCCTCTTCATCGTTCTCTTCCTTGTGGGAAGCGGAGATGGTAAGCAGGTTATCTTTCAGGTCAATATTGATGTCGGACTTATCGAAGCCGGGCAATTCTGCCTGTAAGAGATAACTGTCACCCTGGTCAATCACATCGGTCTTAAAGGCATCGAAGGTAGCCAGTTCATTGCCGCCCCAGAAATTCTTGAAAGCATTGTCAAACATTCTGTCAAAAGAATCCTCAAAAAATGCCGGTTTGTAAGTGTTGTGGTTAAATAATGCTGGTCTTAACATATTGATCACTCCTTCTTTTTGTTATCAGTATGACCGATATCAGAAATCTGATACAGGATCATCTGGTTTCTTTGTTTCTTGTTTATATATGTTATACATCGAATAGAACAAATAATCAATAATATAAGTATAAAGTATTTATTAAGAGAAACTAAAAAAGGAGACAATCCGTAGATAAGTTTCTTTTGCCATGAGGTAAGATTGTGATATGATACTATTATTGAGGGAATACTATTCGCTCTTATTTGTAAAGGAGGCATTGCATGGGGAAGAAAATAATAGCGGCAGGCCACATCTGTCTGGACATAACGCCTGTCTTCCCGGATCAGAAAGCAGAGAATATCGGTGATATCATGATTCCCGGCAAACTGATTCAGATGGGCGGTGCGGATGTACATACCGGCGGTGCGGTGGCCAATACGGGGTTAGCCATGAAAATTCTGGGCGCGGATGTGACACTGATGGGTAAAATAGGGGCTGATGAATTTGGCGGCATGGTGGAGAATATTCTGCACCGCTATGATGTGGGGGAAGGGATGATTGTATCAGAGGAGGAATCCACTTCCTACTCGGTGGTCATTGCAGTTCCCGGCATTGACAGAATCTTCCTGCACAATCCGGGGGCGAATCATTCTTTTGGCTGTGAAGATATTGATTATGAAGAGGTGGCAAAAGCAGATTTATTCCACTTTGGCTATCCGCCCCTGATGCGGCAAATGTATCAGGAAGGCGGCAAGGGGATGGCGGAAATGTTTCGCAGGATTAAAGAACAGCATGCCGCCACATCCTTAGATCTTGCGGCGGTGGACGCCAAATCGGAGGCCGGCAGGGCTGACTGGATTGATATCTTATCCAGGTCACTGCCCTATGTGGATTTCTTTGTTCCCAGTGTGGAGGAATTATGTTTCATGCTGGACAGGGACAGATATGAGGCCTGGAATGAAAGGGCGGCAGGAAAGGACATTACGGAAGCCATATCATTGGAAGAAGTTAAGCCGCTTGCCGAACGGGCGATTTCCATGGGAGCAAAGGTGGTACTGATTAAATGCGGAGCTCCGGGCATCTATTACAGGACAGCCGCCAGAGAGCAGATGGCATCGGTCTGCAAAGAGCTGGGGCTTGCCGTGGATCAATGGGCAGAGAAAGAAGGGTTTGCAAGAAGTTTTGTACCAGATCAGATTTTGTCCGGTACCGGCGCGGGAGACACCAGTATTGCTGCCTTTCTTGTATCTGTGCTGGAAGGGCGCAGCCTTGAAGAGGCAGTGCAGCTGGCGGTGGCCACGGGGGCATGTTGTGTGGCGTCTTATGATGCACTGAGCGGTCTGCAGCCGCTTGCGGCGTTGAAAGAGAAAATAAAAAACGGGTGGGCGAAGAACGAGTTCCCCGGATGGTAAAGGAGAAGAGCATGTTAGTTACGTTAAAAGAGATCTTACAGATTGCGGAAGAGAAAACCATTGCAGTGGGTGCGTTCAATGCGGTAAGTCTGGAAAGCCTTCAGGCTAATTTTCAGGCGGCGCAGGAGTTGGATGTGCCGCTTATCATTCAGTTTGCGCAGTGTCATGAACCATTGATTCCGCTGGAACTGATAGGGCCCATCATGGTAGATTTCGCAAAGAAAGCAGAAGGACCGGTCTGTGTGCATTTAGATCATGGAGAGACGCTGGAGTACTTGCAGCAGGCCCTGGAGATAGGGTTTACAGGAATCATGTATGACGGTTCCACACTATCTTATGAGGAGAATCTGGCTAATTCGGCGAAGGCTGTGGAGATGGCTGGAAAATATGGCGCCAGCGTGGAAGCAGAACTGGGGAGTATGGGCAGACGGGAATCCGGTGCAGGAGAAGGCAGCGGTGAGGAAGATGATACTAAGATATACACGGATCCGGTACAGGCGAAAGATTTTGTTATGCGCACAGGTATCGACGCCCTGGCATGTTCTTTTGGGACTACCCATGGGATTTATCTCAAAACCCCGAAACTGGACTTTGATGTGGTCAGACAAGTCCGCAGACAGTGCGGGAATATTCCGGTAGTCATGCATGGCGGTTCCGGTGTCAGCAGGGAGAACTTCCAGGAAGGTATCCGGGCAGGCGTCAGAAAGATCAATTATTTTACTTATATGGATAAAGCGGGTGGAAATGCGGCTGCTGATTATATTAAGAAGATAGAGGACGGCGCACCGCTCTTTTTTACTGAAATATCTGCAAGGGCGCGGGAAGGCATGAAAGAAAATGTCAAAGAGGCGATGAAGGTATTTGCCATGATGGCGGATTGACAACAGCAGGAAGTGCAGTACATATAAGGGGTGCCGCTCTATCATCTGGTTGGATGATCGGGCGGCACCCCGTGTCTTTCCTTTAATATATAAAGGGAGCTAGCTTCTCCCTGATTCCCTCATCGTCTGAGTCATAACTTAATCGAAGCGGTCTGGTCAGATCGAGTGCCAACACGCCAAGTATGGATTTGGCATCTACGATTCTTCGGCCTTCGCCAAGGTTGAAACTTAAATCAATCTTATCAATTACATCTACAAACCTTCTGACCTGATTAACATCATTGAATTTTACATGTACCTGCTGCATAATCTCGTTTCCTCCTTAATCATTGATGTCATGAAAATATAATGTCTTAAAACAATACCGATTAGCTGCAATTCCCCTACACGCAGGATTCCCTGAAAACACATCTTTTAGTCTGTTGTCTGTAAAAATTTTCTATGAGCCTCCTTTCTTTCTGAAAATATGGTTGACTTATTGTGAGAATATGATATCTTGTGTGTTTTCAAATGTAAATAGGCAAAATCTAAAAAATTTATTAAAAATTTTGTATGGTATGCTGTAAAGTGAAACTAAGAAATGTTATTAAATTGGCAGCATGTATAAAATATTGTTATGAAGATAGTGCAATATGTTAAATATGAAAGAATAAGAGGGGACATGGGCAATGCACTGATTTTAGGAAAGCATCCCTGATAGACAGTTAGAGAGAACTGTGTTTGTCTGTGAAGAATCTTTTATTTTGATTTAAATAAATTATTTTAATAAAACTTAAAATAATTTATTGACAAGGAATACTGTGACCTATACTATAAAGATATAGTAAACAAAATTTCTAATGTCGTTTACTATGGCAGATAATAATGATTAAAGAGAAAGAAGCGAAAAATATGGACAACAAGTATCGTTACAGAGAACCATGGATTATGCAAAGAGCAGATCCCTATGTGTATTATAAGGACGGCTGCTATTATTTCACGGGCAGCCTGCCGCAGTATAACGGGATTGCACTGCGCAGGAGTGACAGCCTCAAAGGCCTGGCAGACGCAGAAGAAACCGTTGTGTGGAAGAAACACGTAAGCGGCCCTATGAGTGAACATATTTGGGCCCCGGAACTCCATTATCTTGAGGGAAAGTGGTATCTGTATTTTGCCGGGGGAGAGAAGGACGATATCTGGAAGATCAGGCCGTATATTTTGGAATGCGAGGGGCAAGATCCGATCAATGATCCCTGGATGGAACGGGGCATGATGCAGGCGGCAGATGGGGATGAGTTTTCTTTCCGGGCATTTTCCCTTGATATGACTGTCTTTGAGAACAAAGGACAGCATTACTGTATCTGGGCGGAGAAAGTGAGTGTGGGTAAACAGATATCCAATCTTTATATTGCGCGGATGCAGTCACCCCTCAAACTGGAAACGGCCCAGGTACTTTTAACAACACCTGATTACGACTGGGAACGGCATGGTTTCTGGGTCAATGAAGGCCCGGCTGTCATTCACCATGAAGGCAGGCTGTTTGTCACATATTCGGCAAGTGATACGGGCATTCATTATTGTGTTGGGATGCTGACTGCGGATGAGGATGCGGATTTGTTGGATCCGAGGAGCTGGCGTAAGGAGCGTTACCCGGTTCTGCAGTCAGATGAAAGTCTTAAAATATATGGTCCCGGACACAATAGCTTCGTAGAAACAGAAGACGGCAGACTTGTTATGGTGTTCCATGCCAGAACAGAAAAGGATCTGGTGGGGAATCCTCTCTATGTACCGAACAGGCATGCCATGATGCTGGAGGTTGAATGGGATGAAGAAGGAAAGCCGGTTTTTGCATTTTAGATGTTTCCAGGTATAGAAAAAGGGCCGTTGTATTATGGATGATCAGGCATCCATGACACAACGGCCTTTCTTAAATTAGTTGTAATTATCGATACAAGGCTGGAACATGTCCTTTGTCACGCCGCACAGAGGGCAGCACCAGTCTGCCGGAAGATCCTCAAATGCTGTGCCGGGTTTGATGCCATGCTCCGGATCACCTTTCTCCGGATCATAAGTGTAGCCGCAGGGATTACAAAAATATTTTTTCATTTTCAATGTCTCCTTTGTATTTTATAAAATTTTATCCTTAGTCCTGAATTAACCAAAGTATCTCTTAAGAAGTCCTTCAAATGCCTTACCATGTCTGGCTTCATCACGAGCCATCTCATGCACGGTGTCATGGATTGCATCCAGATTAGCAGCTTTAGCACGTTTTGCAAGATCGAACTTACCAGCGGTTGCACCGTTCTCAGCTTCTACTCTCATCTCCAGGTTTTTCTTGGTGGAATCCGTTACTACTTCGCCAAGAAGCTCTGCGAATTTAGCAGCATGCTCTGCCTCTTCCCAGGCAGCCTTCTCCCAGTACAGGCCGATTTCAGGATAACCCTCTCTGTGAGCAACTCTTGCCATAGCAAGATACATACCTACCTCAGAGCATTCACCGTTAAAGTTAGCGCGCAGATCGTCGATGATATCCTGGCTGACACCCTGTGCCACACCTACCACATGCTCTGCAGCCCATGTCATCTCATCGCCCTGTGCTGTAAATTTCTCAGCGGGTGCGTGACATACCGGGCACTCAGCCGGCGCTGCATCTCCTTCGTGAACATAACCACATACCTGACATACAAATTTCATAGATAATATCTCCTTTTCTTTTTATTTTGCACCCTTAATTTATGGGTTCATTTGTTTTACATTTGTCACAGATTCCATAGAAATATGTGACATGTCCTTGTATCTCGCCGCCGAAATCTTTGCGGGCAGTCTCCAGAATTTCTTCGATGTTTCCCATCTTAAGATCTGTCACACAGCCGCATTCTGAACAGACGAAATGGTAATGTTCGGAGGTATCCGCATCAAAGTGATCAATGCCATCGCCTACACGCAGACGCTGTATCTCACCCATATCAGCGAGAAGTGACAGATTCCGGTAAACGGTACCGAGGCTGATGTTAGGATATTCCTGTCTGACGTTCTGATAGACCACTTCGGCGCTAGGATGATCTTTGCGAGTCATCAGAAAGTCGAAAATGACCTGCCGCTGACGGCTGTATTTTAACGCCATTGCAATCCCTCCTCTAAAAATAGGAATCATTACTGATTTCTGTTTTCATTATAACAGATTAAATAAGCCTGTCAATCTAAATTTTTTATTTTATAAATATTTTATAAGATTATAGGAGATGTTTTATTTCTAAGTGCGAAAAGTGTGGTATATTTAAAACATCAGGATACAAAAGGTATCGTATGTGCAGGAAGAAAGGGAGATTTTCGTGAAATTCAGAACAAGGCTTGTGATCACATCGCTTTCTATCATACTTGTTCCGCTTCTGCTCACAAGTATCACGTTTTTGCTGGTGGGCAGTCATATAGAGGATGCGGAAGCACAGTTTGGGTTTTTGAATAAAAATAATGCCTCTTTTATTTATACGATAGAAAATTACAGCCGTATTACGGAAGAAGTACTGGAAGAAGTAAAAAGGCAGATTGCCGAAGATGCAACAAAGCTGGAAAATAAGGATTACCTGGATGAACTGACGATGGACCTGAAAGATAAGTCTTCTTATATCATAGTCAGAAAGAATGATCAGATTTTTTATACCGGGAATCATAATGCAGCCAGGAAGATATTCGATACACTGCCGGAGTATGGGAATGCCATGCCTGACCCGGAGACGGGTTTCTATTATAATGATATGAAAAAGCTGGTCAAAGAGATTGATTTTGTGTTTTCTGACGGCGCTGAGGGAAGCTTTTTTATTGTGACAAGTATCAGTTCCCTGATTTCCAAGAAAATGCTGAGTAATATGATTGCCGCTTTTATTCTGGTACTTATCTTTACCAGTATTGTGCTGACCCAGTGGATTCAGAAAGGCATCTTTACACCGATCACGCAGCTGAATGCGGCAATGCAGAATATCGCGGAAGGCAATCTGGAATATATGCTGCCCACGGAAGGTAAGGGGGAGATTGGAGAACTCTACCGCAATTATGAGGATATGCGGCTTCGGCTGAAAGAATCCCTGGATGAGAAGTTTGAGCATGAGAAGAAGAACAGGGAATTAGTCAGCAATATCTCCCATGATTTAAAGACGCCCATCACTGCGGTGAAGGGATATGTGGAAGGTATCATGGACGGCGTTGCCGATACGCCGGAGAAGATGGACAAGTATATCAAGACCATCTATAATAAAGCTAATGATATGGATCGGCTGATCAATGAACTTACGACTTATTCGGGCATTGACAGTAATCGGATTCCTTACAGTTTTCGCCGCATAAATGTGGCAGATTATTTTGGAGACTGTGTGGAAGAGGTGGGGCTTGACTTAGAGTCCAAGAATATTCAGTTAAATTATGAAGATTTGGTGGAACCTTCCACGCAGATCATAGCCGATCCGGAACAGTTAAAGAGGGTTATCAATAATATTATTGGCAATAGTGTGAAGTATTCGGATAAGGAGAAAGGGGTCATAGATATCCGCATTCTGGATGAGGTGGATTCTATCCGTGTGGAGATTGAGGATAACGGCAAGGGAATTGCGGCGAAAGATCTGCCTAATATCTTCGAGCGGTTTTATCGGACGGATGCTTCCCGTAATTCTTCCAAAGGCGGCAGCGGCATCGGGCTGTCTATTGTGAAGAAGATTATAGAAGACCATGGCGGTTATATCTGGGCTACCAGCAAAGAAGGCGAAGGAACCTGTATGCACTTCGTAATACGTAAATATCAGACGGAGTCGAAAGAATAACGTGGATTTGGCAGTTGTCGAAGCGGCGTCATGTCAGTTGACATGAATTTCATGAAAGTAGTTTTATAAACTGAGAGACAGAAAGGACAGAATGTTATGAGTAAGATTTTGATCGTGGAAGATGAAGAGGCAATCGCAGATCTGGAAAAGGATTATCTGGAATTAAGCGACTTTGAAGTGACTATTGAAAATAACGGCGATCAGGGGTTAGAGACAGCTTTGTCAGGGGATTACGATCTTGTGATTTTAGATCTCATGCTGCCGGGCATTGACGGCTTTGAAGTATGTAAAAAGATTCGTGAGGAGAAGGATATACCGATTATCATGGTGTCTGCCAAAAAGGATGACATCGATAAGATCAGAGGACTTGGTCTGGGTGCGGACGATTATATGACGAAGCCTTTCAGTCCCTCTGAGCTGGTGGCCAGGGTCAAGGCGCATATGGCCCGCTATGACAGATTGGTGGGCAGCAACCAGAAGGTCAATGACATGATCGAGATCAGAGGACTTAAGATAGATAAAACAGCCAGAAGAGTTTATGTGGACGGGGAAGAAAGGGTATTTACAACAAAGGAGTTTGACCTGTTGACATTCCTTGCGGAGAATCCCAATCATGTATATTCCAAGGAGGAATTGTTCCGGGAAATCTGGGATATGGATTCCATAGGGGATATTGCCACAGTTACCGTGCATATTAAGAAGATTCGTGAAAAGATTGAGTTTGACACAGCGAAACCTCAGTATATTGAGACAATCTGGGGCATTGGATACCGGTTTAAGATATAGACAGAAGAGTTACAGTGTTTGTTATGATAATGTAAATACGGATTTGCGAGGTTGAATGAGGCCATGAAATCACGCATATTATATGAAGACAAAGATCTGATTGTCTGCCGTAAACCAGCAGGGATTGCCACCCAGACTGCACGGGTAGGGCAGCGGGATATGGTCAGTGAGATAGCGACTTATCTTGCGGATAAAGAGAAGAATCCTTGTGTAAAGGATAAAAGGCCCATCGAAAAGCAGCCTTATGTGGGACTGGTCCATCGCTTGGATCAGCCGGTGGAAGGTATTTTAGTCTTTGCCAGAAGTAAGGCGGCTGCGGCAGCATTAAGCAGGCAGATGACTGAAGAACAGATGGCAAAAGACTACTACGCCGTCATCTGTGGACAGGATATACCGGAAGATGGAGAACTGGTGGACTATCTGTTAAAAGACGGCAGGACGAATTTATCGAAGGTGGTAAGCAGGGAAATGAAAGGTGCCAAGGAGGCCCGCCTGCGGTTTCGGATTTTACAGCGCAGACAGGTGGAATCGGCGGAAGTGTCATGCCAGATTGCCCTTGCCAGGATTCGACTGCAGACGGGACGTCATCACCAGATTCGGGTACAGATGGCAAATGCAGGGTTGAGTCTGTTAGGAGACCGCAAATATGCCGATGCGCAGGCGGTAAGGTTGTCAGAGCAGCTGGGCATGAAGGATATTGCCCTGTGTGCAGGCAGGCTTGCATTTATGCATCCGGCAACGGGAAAGAAAATGATATTTTCGGTCATGCCAGAGGGAAAGAGCTTTCAGGAGTTCAGACAGGAGATAGAAGCAGACAGAAATAAGGACAGCCGGAGATCGGCCGTATCTGATGAGATAATGCCATGTCATTGTGCTCAGCGATAAGCATTTAGATAGTATAAGATCTATGAAAATAAAGATAATAAGAATAGTGTCAGTAGAAGAAGCAGAGGTAAACCTTCTGCTTTTTTATTATTTTTATGTCCGGAGAGAAGATCATCTATGTGGAATCATCAGCAGCAAATAGATACATTATGGAATAACAGAGTGATAAAGGCATGCGTGGTAACGGTTTTGGTTTATTTCTTTTTCCGTTACCTGTTTCCGTTGGCGGCTCCCTTTTTGTCGGCTTTTGTGCTGGTCATGCTGCTGTATCCTCTGTTAGAGAGGATACAGAGAAAGATTCCGATTCGTAAGAAATTTCTGGCAGTGGGCATTGTTCTGCCGCTTTTACTATTGGTGTGCGGCATCCTCTGGGCAGTTATGGTGCTGGGCATCAGACAGCTTCAGGATCTGCCTGCCCTCTGTAATCAGATCGGAGCCCAGGCGGAACTCTTTTTCCATCAGTGCTGTTGCCGGATGGATGGGAAGTTTGGCTGGAACGGAGAGGAGATTGAGGGGTATATCATTGAACAGATGACGGTTATCATGGAGAATGTGCAGATACAGGTGGTACCGCAGATACTGTCTTCTTCGTACAGTTGTTTTAAAGGCATCTTTTCTGCGGTGGGATTTTTGGCCATTACCTGCATTGCAGTTTTTTTACTGGAAAAGGATTATACCAGAATGGTGGAATGGGTGAAATCAGAGGAGGATTTCAGGTTCCTCTGGTCTGTCATGGAGGGAGTGCTTTCCTATATCATCACCTTTATGAAAGCGCAGGGAGTCATTCTGCTTATTATCTGTCTGTTGTGCAGTGTGACGCTGGGGGTGTCCGGTGTGAGCGGCGGTATTTTACTGGGCATTCTGGCAGGTATTCTGGATATGCTGCCGTTTATCGGAACGGGAATTGTGCTGGTACCGCTGTCCATATGGCAGCTGTTAAACGGACAGTATGTGCAGATGGTGGTCTGTCTTATTTTATACGGCGTCTGTATTTTAGCCCGGGAAATGCTGGAACCTAAGCTGATTGGAAAGCGGGTGGGGGTTGCACCTGTGGGTTTACTTATTGCTATTTATGCTGGCGTTAAGCTTTTTGGGGTTGGCGGCATTATTAAGGGGCCGCTTTCGTTGATTGTGATCTGTGAGATTTTGAGAAGAAGACCAAAGGGGGAGAAAAAGTTTGACGAAAGGATATAGTCCGTATATGATGAAAATACATGGAGACAGAGAATAGAAAAAATTATAAAGAGATACAATTAAACAGCGGGTCAGGAAATTGGTTAAAAAAGATTGGCCAAAATATCCTCTCGATATACTTTATCGTATTAACCGTGATTTACCCTTATTATGCGCCGGGCGGGTATCTGGAGATCGGAGAGAACAAATATATCTTTTTCCGGAATGTGACACTGGTCTGGCTGGCTGCAATGCTTCTCGTTATTTTATGTACGGTGGTTCGCAGGCCGGGGCTGCTCACAGAATATTTTCACCGGATGTCAGTGACAGATTGGTTCGCCTATGGCTATTTTGTGGCGGTGATGTTGTCTTATTTGTGTTCTTCTTATAAAGAGGAAGCGCTCTGGGGTGCCCAGGGCTGGTATATGGGAACTGTGATGCAGATGATATTTGTGCTGCTTTATTTTTTCTTTTCCCGGTATTTTGTGTACCGCGTAAAGTGGGTGGCGGTCTGGCTGGCGGCGTCTGCGGGTGTGTTTGTATTAGGGATATTAAATCGCTATTCGATCTATCCTGTTGATATGGCGGGGCAGACGCCGGTGTTTATCTCTACGCTGGGGAATATCAATTGGTTTTGCGGTTACTGGTCTGTGACAGCGCCCATGGGGATGGCCTTATACTGGTGCAGTAAAGGGAGATGGTATCGGGTTGCGGCAGGGGTTTATAGTTTCCTTGCCATATTAGCCGGGATTGTACAGGGAAGCGAGAGTGCATATCTGGTATTTGCGGCGGCGTTTGTGATATTGTTGCTATTTTCCATACATAGTGTACAATATTTTTACAGGTGGATGCAGTTGTGTATGATGTTCGCAGCGGGATGTCAGGCAGCGCGGCTTCTGCGTTATCTGCCGGGATTTTGGCTAAATTATGGAAGCGGCTTAAACGGGGGAAGCCCTTCCATGATGGAGCGGCTTACCAGTGGAAACGGAACATTGTGGGCATTGTGTATTGTATTTTCAGGATATGTGTTACTGCGGCTGTGGATACACAGGAAAGACAGGGATGCTTCCGGCAGAATACGGAATTTGTTGGAAGATGGACGGGGAAATAAAATCTGTGCAGCGGTCCTTATTTTGTGCGGGTGTGTCGGGCTGTGCGGCCTGTTTAAGTTTGGCGGCCTGCTGTATGGTGGGGAAGAAGTCCCGATTATGTTATTTCGAGAAGACTGGGGAAATGGCCGGGGTGCGGCCTGGAATTGCAGTATAGAGGCATATAGGGCGCTGGATGCGCTGCATCGGATTGTAGGTGTGGGTCCGGATTGTTTTGCGGCCTATGTCTATGAAGTGCCGGCAGCAGCCGGGCGGCTTGTGGAAGAGTTTGGTTCTGAAAGGCTGACCAATGCCCATAACGAAGGGCTTTCCATGCTGATGAATGTGGGAGCGCTGGGATGTATGTGCTATGCAGGATTTGTGGGAAGTGCGCTGATTCGCTTTTGTAAAGGGGCGCGTGGGCAGACTTTTTTATATGTGTGTGCAGTCAGCTTATTGGCCTATACGGTTCATAATATGGTGAGTTTTCAGCAGGTATTGAGTACGCCCTATTTCTTTATGCTGTTGGGGATGGGCGAGGGAGTATTACGGAAAGCAGGAAAAGACTATGAGTAATAAATTACATAAAATGAAAGACGGCGGGTCAAATGCCGGAGTGGAGATAACAGGACAGCTGATTGCGTATCTTATGGCAGTGGTAGCGGCAACGGTATGTGTGGCGGTACCGTTATATGCCAGGGACGGTTATGATCAGATTGGAAATGCCAAGTTCGACATCTATAAGAACATTCTCCGTCTTGGCTTTGTTCCCCTGTTGCTTCTGGCGGCTTTGTATGGAGTTTTCTGGCTGCGGGAAAAGAAAAAATGCAGACTGTCAGTAACGGACGGCTGTGTGCTGGCATATATGTTTTTTACCATTTTATCAGCTGGTTTTGGCGGCTTTTATCAGGATGCCTTGTGGGGCTCCTTTGGCTGGAATATGGGACTGTTATCGCAGATCAGTTTCGTATTACTGTATTTGTTCCTTTCCCGTTTCGGCAGACAGTACCGTCCGGTGCTGGTAATCTTATGTGCGGTATCAGCAGTGGTATTCCTGCTTGGGATACTGCATCGGGTGGGGATAGATCCGATTGGCTTCTATCAGGGATTGACGGATGACCAGATGGCGCAGTTTCTCTCAACAATGGGGCAGGCCACCTGGTATGCCAGTTATCTGATCGTGGTACTGCCTGTGGGAACTGCCGTATTCCTCTATGCGCAGAAGAAGATATGGAGAATGGTAAGCGGTATTTATGTGGTTATTGGCTTTTGTTCGCTGGTGACACAAAACAGTGACAGCGCTTACTTTGCTTTGGCGGGCTTTATGCTGGTGCTTTTCTGGTTCTGTGTGGAGAAAGAAGAGAGTCTGCGGCGTTTCGCAGCCGTCTGTGTCATGTTCTTTGCATCGGGTAAGGTCATGAGTCTGTTCATGCGGATTCGTCCGAATCCGGAATTGCGGTATGATTTTATGACCAGTCTGATTCTGGATTCTGTACTGACATGGGTGCTTCTGGGAATCTGTGTGATATTGTATGTGCTGTTGTGGAAGCGAAAAGATAAGACGTTTCCGGTACAGAAGATGTTGCGGGCGCGTAAAGCCGTGCTTGTGGGCATGGTGATATTGCTTGCCGGGATAATGGGGCTTATGATTTTGCAGACAGGCGGACTTTTGCCGGAGGGAATGGGGCGAAGGTTATCGGCGGTGTCTTATTTTACCTGGAATGACGATTGGGGAAATGGCCGGGGACGAATCTGGAAGTTTGCTGCCAGGATATTCAGGGAAGAGAATCTGTTTCATAAATTGATTGGTGTGGGGCCGGACTGCTTAAGCAGCTATGTGGCGGCAAATTATGGGGAAGAGGCCGAACTCTTGTGGGGACAGAAGGTGCTCACCAATGCCCATAACGAGTGGTTTAATATGTTGATCAATGGGGGGATTCTTGGATTTGTATCTTATGCGGGGATTTTCGTCACGGCAATCCGGCGGTTTATGAAGGGGGCCGGTGATGAGCCTTTGCTGACAGGAATCGCAGCGGCGGCGGTGTCTTACATGGCTTATAATTTTTTCTGTTATCAGCAGGTGTGCTGTACGCCCTTTGTGTTTATCCTGTTGGGAATTGGAGAGTATCTGTGCCGGAGTTTACCGCATTCGCATAAATAGCAGTTGACAAATCCAGTCTCCCCACTTAGAATAAGACCCAAGAAATGGTGCAATATAAGGTTGTACCAGCATAAAGCAGACGTGGCGAAGAAGAGAATAGTACGGATAGGGAACGTGACAGAGAGAGGATTATTGGTGGAAGATTCTTACGGGAGCTATTCGGAACCGGCCTCGGAGCCCTGTGCGATAAGCACAGCGTGACACCGGCGATAACGGTAGGAGAAGATGAGCGCAGAGGCGCTAATTAGGGTGGTACCGCCGAGATTTCGGTCCCTTTGGGATGAGATCTGGGCGGTTTTATTTATGTGAGGATGTCTGGTAAAGTCCGGCATCTGTTGCTTTAATGAAAAGTCAGTAAGACACCTTTGTTCTGAGAAAGGAGAGAAAAATGGCAGACAAAAAATTAGTGGAAGCGATCACGGCGATGGAGGATGATTTCGCGCAGTGGTACACGGATGTGGTGAAGAAGGCAGAGCTTTTAGATTATACCAGCATTAAAGGATGTATGGTATTTAAGCCGGCCGGATATGCTATCTGGGAATTGATTCAAAAGCAGCTGGACGAGCGGTTTAAGGCAGCAGGTGTGGAGAATGTGTATATGCCTATGTTCATTTCGGAGAGTCTGTTGAATAAAGAGAAAGACCATGTGGAAGGATTTGCGCCGGAAGTGGCCTGGGTGACTCACGGCGGATTGCAGCCTTTACAGGAGAGATTATGTGTCAGACCCACATCGGAGACTTTATTCTGTGATTATTATAAGAATGTGGTGCAGTCTTATCGGGACCTTCCCCAGGTTTGTAACCAGTGGTGTTCGGTGGTGCGTTGGGAGAAGGAGACCAGACCCTTCCTGCGCAGCAGGGAGTTTTTATGGCAGGAGGGGCATACGGCCCATGCAACGGCTGAGGAAGCAGAAGCGAGAACACTTCAGATGCTGAATCTTTATGCTGATTTCTGCGAAGAAGTGCTGGCAATTCCTGTGATGAAGGGCCGTAAGACGGATAAAGAAAAATTCGCAGGCGCTGTTTCCACATATACCATTGAGGCGCTTATGCATGATGGCAAGGCTCTGCAGTCCGGCACAAGTCATAACTTCGGTGATGGCTTTGCGAAAGCTTTCGGCGTGCAGTTTACAGATAAGGACAATACCTTGAAATATGTACATCAGACTTCCTGGGGCGTTTCCACTCGTCTGATCGGTGCGATTATTATGGTTCATGGTGATAATTCAGGGCTGGTGCTGCCGCCTAAGATCGCAGCGACCCAGATTATGATCATCCCCATCCAGCAGAAGAAAGAAGGGGTTCTGGACAAAGCTTATGAGTTGAAGGAGCGTCTGAGCGCTTTTCGTGCGAAGGTAGATGATACGGACAAGAGTCCGGGATGGAAGTTTTCTGAGCAGGAGATGCGGGGGATCCCGATTCGCGTGGAGATCGGGCCTAAGGATATTGAGGCTGGCAAATGTGTGATCTGCCGCCGTGATACGAGAGAAAAGATAGAAGTTTCTCTGGATGAGATAGAAGCAAAGGCGGGAGAAATCCTTGATAAGATGCAGCAGGAAATGCTCGAGAGAGCGCGTGCGCACAAGGAGAGCCATACTTTTACGGCCAAAGACATGGAAGAATTTCGCAGACTCTTTGCAGAAGAATCCGGTTTTGTGAAAGCCATGTGGTGCGGGGAGCAGGCATGTGAGGATAAGATCAAGGAAGAACTGGCAGTCACCAGCCGCTGTATTCCCTTCGAACAGGAAAATATCAGTGATGTCTGTGTATGCTGCGGCAAGCCTGCCAAGAAGATGGTTTATTGGGGCAGGGCATACTAGGAACATCTCAGGATGGAGAATGTCCGGTTGCTTGTATAATGTCAGAAACAGGAGTATAATGGACGCAGGCTTTACGGCCTGCGTCCCAAAATAAAGGTTTAACCCCGTTGTCAACAGCAGGGTTACTGAGTAAGGAGGAGTAGCAATCATGAAAAAGATAGTATCACAGATGGTTAAGTTTTCTTATTTCTTTACGTGCGGATGGTATTTATTCACACTGCCGGTACATGCGTATATCGACCCGTCTGCAGTCACTTATATTATTCAGGCTGTGGCAGGTGTCCTGATTGCACTGGGTGCAGTGCTGACTATTTTCAGACATAAAATATTCGCTTTCTTTAAGAAGAATAAGAAGGATGGCGAAGCAGAGAAAAGTGCTATTGAATTTAAAGACGTGGACGAGTAAGAGGCGGTCATATGGGTGCAGTGATAGATGGAATAGTAGGCATTTTGGTCTGGCTGATCAATTTATGCTATGGATTTTGCCAAAATTATTGGTTTGCAATATTGGTATTTACATTTCTGACAAAGGTAATTCTGCTGCCTTTGTCAGTTTGGGTACAGAAGAACTCCATTAAGACGGTGCGGATGCAGCCTGAGATGAATCATATCAGTGCCACGTATCTGGGAAACCAGGAAGCCATTTCCGAGGAGCAGTATAAATTATTTAAAAGAGAGAAATACAGTCCCTTTGCGGATCTGATACCTCTGTTTGTGCAGCTGGCCCTGTTGATGGGCGTAGTGGAAGCTGTTAAGCGGGGGACGAACCTGACGGATATTCCTGTCAAAACAGGAGGAGTCACTTTACTGATTCCTCTTCTGGCAGCGTTATCCGCCTTTTTCATGTGTTATGTGCAGAATAAGATAAATGTGCTGCAGTCTGAGCAGGGGGCTCTCAATAAATACGGCACCATGATATTTTCCGTGGCATTATCTTTGTATCTGGGATTTTTTGTGTCCATTGGTGTTGGATTTTACTGGAGCTGCAGTAATATACTCTCAGTGGTTCAGCTGGTTCTTTTAAACATCTGGATCAATCCCAAAAATTATATAGATTATAAGGCTCTGGAAAAGAGTAAGGAAGAGCTTAAACAGGCGAAAGCCTTCATGACCACCAAACAGAAAGAAGATAAGAAGAGTCCATATCGGGACAAGGAAAAAGCAGATTATAAGAAATTTATAAAAACTGCCGATAAAAAGATTGTGTTTTATTCGGAGAAGAATGGTTTCTATAAATATTATAAGAATATCATAGAAGAGATTATCAGACGAACCAACATTGTCATCCACTATATCACCAGTGATCCGGAAGATGAGGTCTTCGGCATGGAGAGCGACCAGTTTAAACCTTATTATATCGGAGAGCACAGAATGATCGTGCTGATGATGAAGATGGAGACGGACATTATGGTCATGACTACGCCGGATTTGGAGAATTTCCAGTTAAAGCGGTCTTATGTGCAGAAAGATATTGAATATATTTATGTGCAGCATGATGTGAACAGCTCTAATCTGACCTTTCACAAAGATGCGCTGGATCACTACGATACCATTTTCACATCGGGTCCCAAGAATAAGTGTGAAATTGCGGAGCGGGAAGAGAAATACGGACTGCCGGCAAAGAACCTTGTGGAGTGGGGTTCCAGTGTCATTGACAATATGACCAAAGCTTATGAGGAGATGGTGCGGGAAGATGGATCGGAGGAGAAGAAGGACAAGACGGTCCTGATAGCGCCTTCCTGGCAGAAAGACAATATTTTGGATTCCTGTATAGAAGGGATGCTGGATGAACTGGTCAAGACGCCCTATCATATTATTGTCCGTCCGCATCCGCAGTATGTCCGCCACTATGAGGCACGGATTGATGCTCTGGCGGCCAGATATCAGGAGCAGGGTGTAACCTTCCAGAAGGATTTTTCTTCCAATAAGACGGTATATACGGCGGATATACTGGTCACAGACTGGTCGAGCATTGCTTTTGAGTATGCTTTTGCCACCTTAAAGCCGGTACTGTTCATTGACACGCCCATGAAGATTACCAATCCGGATTATCAGGAACTGAAAACAGTGCCTATCGATATAGAACTGCGCAGCAAGGTAGGCATATCTGTCCAGCCGGATGCGGTGGAAGATAAGATCAGGGATTCTGTGGACAAGCTGTTGTTTGATGAGCAGTTTTCCAGGGATTCTCTGCAAAAACTAAAGGAAGAGTATATTTATCATAACGGTGAGAGCGGTAAAGTCGGCGCGAAATATATCATTGATAAGCTGGTGGAACGTTCAGGCAAATAGGGGGATAAGCAGATGGAGATGGTAAAGAGAAATGTATTGTTAAATCCGGGGCCGGCGACAACGACCGACACGGTGAAGATGGCACAGGTGGTTCCCGATATCTGTCCGCGGGAGAAAGAGTTTGTATCCATTATGCGTGAGATTGAGGAGGGGCTTCTGCGGGTTGTCCATGCAGATCCTGCGGAGTTTGCGGCGGTGCTGTTCTGTGGATCAGGAACGATCAATATGGATATCTGCCTGAATTCTCTGCTGCCGGAAGGAAAGAAGATTCTGATCATCAATAACGGCGCCTACAGCAGCCGGGGAGCGGAAATCTGTGAGTATTACGGTCTGACGTATATCAATTTAAAGATGCCCCTGGACAGACAGCCGGATCTGGCGGTCATAGAGAAGACACTGCAGGAGAACCCTGATATTGCGCTGGTCTACACAACCCACCATGAGACAGGGACGGGACTGCTTAATCCAATTCGGGAGATTGGAGCTTTGGTACATCGTTATCAGGGTATGTTTGTGGTGGATACCACTTCTACATACGCAATGCGTCCCATTGACATGGAAGCGGATGAGCTGGATTTCTGTATGGCTTCCGCGCAGAAGGGTATTATGGCGATGACAGGATTGTCCTTCATTATTGGAAGAAAATCCATGATAGAAGCATCTGCCGAGTATCCGAGACGTTCTTATTACTGTAATCTGTACATGCAGTATGCGTATGCGAAAGAACATGGAGAAATGCACTTTACACCGCCTGTGCAGGTGATTTATTCGGTAAGGCAGGCACTGAAAGAATATTTTGCGGAAGGCGAAGAACATAAATGGGCCAGACACTGCCGGATTTTCGGAGCAATTAAGAGCGGGCTGTCAGAACTGGGCTTCCGGACTTATGTACCGGAAGGGCAGGAGTCCGGGCTGGTGGCCGCAGCCCTATATCCTGATGATGAGCAGTGGGATTTTGAGAAGGTTCATGATTATTGTTATGAAAGAGGATTCACGATTTATCCCGGCAAGGTTGAGAAGCTTGGCATGTTTAGACTCTGTGCGCTGGGAGCCATTGATCAGGAAGATATAGAGGCGTTCTGGGTGGTATTTCGGGAGGCGCTAAAGGCATGTGGGGTTACCGCACCGGTGAAATATCTATAATGTCGGTTACCTTTCACATGTTCAGGCGGCATAGGGACATTGGCTGTGAAAAGGAACGGAAGTTATGGGTTGAGAAAGGGATGGTATTGCTATGAAGAAAGTATATACATGTTTCTGTACGGATGTGATTCATGAAGGGCATCTGAACATTCTGGAAAAGGCGAATGCGTATGGGGATGTTTATGTAGGCGTATTGTCGGATGCAGCCATGGTGAGATACAACCGGTTTCCTACCATATCTTTAGAAAAGCGCATGGAGATTGTGAAGGAGACAGGGCTTGTCAAGGAAGTGATGATTCAGGAAGATATCATGTATGATCAGATCATGGAAAAGCTGCGGCCTGATTATGTGGTACACGGGGACAACTGGGCCAAAGGGCCGGAGGCCGTCATCCGTAAGAATGTGATAGACAATCTTGAGAAATTTGGCGGGGAACTGATTGAGGTTCCTTATACGTATAATGAAAATGTAAGGCGCATTGACGAACAGATGAAGGAAAAGCTGGTCATGCCGGAATTCAGGAGAAAGAGGCTCCGTCAGCTGATTACCATGAGTCCGATTGTCAAGACTTTGGAAGTACATTCCGGACTGACCGGGTTGATTGCGGAGAAAACAGTGGTGGAAAGCAACGGTAAGCTGGACCAGTTTGACGCCATGTGGATTTCTTCCCTCTGTGATTCCACGGCAAAAGGCAAGCCTGATATCGAATTGGTAGATATGTCGTCCAGAATCCGGACCATTGATGATGTGATGGATGTGACCACGAAGCCGATCATTCTGGACGGGGACACGGGCGGATTGGTAGAGCATTTCGTATATAATGTGAGAACCTTGGAGCGCATGGGCGTTTCAGCGGTAATCATTGAGGATAAAACGGGTCTTAAGAAGAATTCTCTGTTTGGCACGGAAGTAGAACAGACGCAGGACAGCATAGAAAATTTCTGTGAGAAGATACGGGCAGGTAAGCGGGCGCTTCGGACAGAAGAATTCATGATCATTGCCAGGATTGAGAGCTTGATCCTGGAACGTGGTATGGAGGATGCACTGAATCGTGCCCGCGCCTATGTGGCGGCTGGAGCGGACGGCATCATGATTCACTCCCGGAAGAAATCGCCGGATGAGATTCTGGAATTCTGTCATCTGTTCCGGCAGGAGGATGCCAAGACACCAATCGTGGTGGTACCCACATCCTTTAACAGCATCACGGAGGAAGAACTTTCGGCGGCAGGGGTAAATATTGTGATTTACGCCAACCAGCTGACCAGAAGCGCCTTCCCGGCCATGCAGAGCACGGCAGTGGAGATTCTGAAGAATCACAGGGCGCTGGAAGTGGATTCCAGACTGATGCCTTTTAAAGATATCATACGTCTGATCGATGAGATATAGAGGGAGAGGATGTTTGTGAAAGAAACTGCAATATTGATGGCGGCAGGCCTTGGCAGCCGTATGCGCCCTTTAACGGAACATACGCCCAAGCCACTGATCAAAGTCCATGGAAAACCCATGATCGAAACAGTGATAGAGGGATTGCTTGGCCGCCCGGTGGAAGAAATATATATTGTGACAGGGTATCTGGGGGAACAGTTTGCACCATTATGTGAAAAGTATCCCCAGGTGCATATTCTGCACAATCCGGACTATGAGACAAAGAATAATATATCCTCTGTCTATGCGGCAAAAGATATTCTGGGCAAAACGGATTGCTTTATCTGCGAGTCGGATCTGTATGTGGCAGATGCATCCATTTTCCGGAAGGATTTAAAAAATTCCTGCTACTATGGGAAAATGGTGCACGGCTTTTCGCAGGACTGGGTCTTTGAACAGAGAGACGGACGAATCTCACGGGTAGGCAAGGGCGGGACCGATACCTATAATATGGTAGGCGTATCTTATTTCCGGAAAGAAGACGCCCGCATTCTGCGGGAGGAGATTGTCAGGGCTTGTGAAAAAGAAGAAAACGGGGATCTGTTCTGGGATGAAGTGGTGGATCAAAATCTGGATCGGTTAAGGCTTACTGTGGAAGAGGTTCTGGAAGGTCAGATTGTGGAGATAGATACCGTGGAAGAATGGGAGAGAGTCAATGAAAGCATCTAACTTGTTATCACAGCTGGAAAATATGGGATTTGACACCATTGCAGGCGTGCCGGATTCTACGTTGAAACAGTTTTGCGATGGTGTACAGACTTATGAGGGAAATCTGAAGCATTATGTGACTGCAAATGAGGGCGCTGCAGTGGCAGTGGGTATAGGGGCTTATCTTGCCTCCGGCAAGCCGGCCTGTGTGTATATGCAGAATTCCGGTATCGGAAATATGGTCAATCCGCTGGCGTCTTTAGCAAATGGGGATGTCTATGGAGTGCCCATGCTGTTCATCGTCGGATGGCGGGGAGAACCGGGCGTCAAGGATGAGCCGCAGCATGTATTTCAGGGAAAGATAACCTGTGAATTGTTCGAGACTCTCGCAGTGACCTACAGTGTGATCGATCAGAATACAACGCAGGAAGAGATGGCGGCTATCCTGCAGGAAGCCGGCAACATTCTGGAGAGAGGGGATCAGTTTGCCATTATTGTGAAAAAGGGGACTTTTGAGAAGGAAGAACCTTTTACCTGGGATAATGGAAATCCGATGGAGAGGGAGGAAGTGCTGGGCCGCATCCTGCAGGCGCTGCCCCGCGATACGGCAATCGTATCTACAACCGGTAAGATTTCCCGGGAATTATATGAACAGAGTGATAAGATTTATGGCAGTCATGAGAACCTTTTCATGACAGTGGGCGGTATGGGGCATGCTTCCATGATCGCTCTGGGAGTGGCGGGGAAGAGACCTGACAAGACAGTTGTCTGCATTGATGGAGACGGTGCGGTGCTGATGCATATGGGTGCGCTGCCCTTGATAGCCACCCAGGCGCCGAAGAACTTTTATCATATTGTCATCAATAATATGGCCCATGAATCTGTGGGTGCCATGCCCACAGGCTGTCAGCAGACTTCTTTTGCCGAAGTTGCCAGGGCAGCAGGCTATAAGACCGTAGATAAGCTGGAAACATTGGAAGCGGTAGATCAGATCGGAACACGCATCCAGGAAGCAGAAGGTCCGGTGCTCTTTGAGATTCCCGTTTCCCTGGGAGCCAGGAGTGATTTGGGAAGACCGAAGGAGAGTGCACGGCAGAATAAGGAAATCTTTATGGATTTTCTGGGGCATTATCATGAGGGAAAATAAAAATGATTGGAGCGATGAAGATAATTGCAGAATGAATGGAAGAATTTGTGGAATAAAAGACATGGGGAACTGGATAAGATTGAAAAAGGTGACGTCCGCAAGACTTTTCTGGAGCTAAAGAGAAGCGCCGGATTCGATGTGGTAAATGAACTTACATATGAGGCGTTGTATGAGCAGTATGTGGAGACAAAACGCAACCTGAACAAGGGACGTCAGGAAGGCATTCAAAGTGTATATGAGGTTGGCTGCGGGGCAGGCGCTAACTTGTTTTTGTTTGAGAGTGAAAAGATACAGACTGGCGGCATAGATTATTCGGAAGGGCTGCTTGATACAGCCAAAGAGGTGCTGAAGACGGAAGATCTGACGTGCGGGGACGCGGTTTACATGAATGCCGCGCCTAAGTATGACAGCTGCTTTTCCAACAGTGTGTTTTCTTATTTTACGGATGAGGAGTATGCTTTACAAGTCCTTGCAAAGATGTATGAGAAGGCAGACTATAGCATTGGTATACTGGATATTCACGATATACAGAAGCAGGAAGACTTTATAAAGTATCGGGAAGCGATCATGCCGGATTATCATGAGCGTTATAAGAACCTGCCGAAACTGTTTTATGGCAGGGAGTTCTTTGAGAAATTTGCGGCGGATCATGATATGGACATTGTGTTCAGGGAGTCCACGATGAAAGGATACTGGAACAATCAGTTCGTATTTCATTGTTACATGTATAAGAAATAGTCTGCGGATTTGACAGGATGAGGCGACAGCAGGTATTGCTTACAAAGATTCCGGCAGGAGGGAGCGGTATGAGCAGAAAGAAAAAAGGATATGGTATGATTGTCTTCCTCAGTCTGCTGATCATAGCCTGCATTGTGGTTATTGTCGGCCTGGCCAGCGGAAAATTGACCGATAAAGTCAAAACTGTTGTGAAGGAAAAAGTAACACAGGAAGTGATGGAACAGGCGGTGCAGAAAGCGCTGGAAAGCAGCGGCGATCCACAGGCGGCGCAAAAGGCCAAAGAGATTGTGGATAACATGGAAGAGTCTGATAAGCAGAAGGCGGAAGAGATTATCGAGAAATATGCGGACAGCGATACCTTGTCGGATTGTCTGGAAATGGTGAGCGATGGCGTGAATGAGGAGTCCATTGCACAGGTAAGGGATTACCTGGAAGAAACTGTGTCTGCAGAAGACCAGGCGCAGCTGGAGGAGCTGTATCGGAAGTATAGCCAGGGATATTAAGATGCAGGAAGGGGTCTTTAGGAAGCATTCTTATGCATATTGGTTTAGAGAGGTGTCTGTCAGGTGTGGCAGGCGCTTTTTTATTTGTTCTCCATAAGCGATTCCGGAAGGAATCAGCCTGTATGTGAAAGATATCTCTTATCCGTGGATTCCCGATAAGTTCCTTAAAAGGGTTGACACACGTATACCCCAAAGCGTATTATTAGGTATACAGTAGTATACCAAAGAAAGATACTTTTCAGGAAATGGAGGAGAAGATGGTCAGTTTATCCGATGGAGAATGGAAGATTATGAACCGGCTTTGGGAGCGGGAGAGTACGATTACGGAACTTAAGAATTTATTGCAGGAAGAGACAGGATGGGATAAACACATCATTATCACAATGCTCTCCCGCATGGAAAAGAAGGGGGCTGTCCGGCATAAGGATGGGGGCCGGGCAAAAGTATTCTATCCTCTGGTATCCAGGGAGGAAGTTTCCATGCAGGAGACCCGTGGATTCCTGCAGAAGGTATACCGGGGAAGTCTGGGCATGATGGTCAATGCCATGGTGGAAGACCAGGCGTTATCAGAAGAAGAAATACAGGAGCTTTATGACATCTTAGGGCAGGCAAAGGCACACAAAAGATAAGGAATTCTGAGATGCAGTGTGTCTGAAAAGCAAAGAAGGGAAAGGATGAGGCAAAATGGCCTATCATATGAAAGAAATCATAATCACAGTATCTATCCTGATTATATGTATTTTATTGATCCGGCGGGTTTTCAGAAGAAAAATTGGCAGTAGGTTCCAGTATGCGCTCTGGCTGTTAGTGGCGCTTCGGCTTGTGATTCCTGTGTCCATACCAGTCAGCTTACCGATGGCAGAGGTTTTGGATCCGTATCATCTCATGGGATTTGATACAGATGATGTGGTGGAACAGCTGGAACAGCCAATCCAGGTAACGATTCATTCCGGAAACATATACCATTTACTCGCGGAGGACTCCGATCAGACAGCAGATAATGCGTCGGGAGAGACCGGGGGAGCACGTACGTTTTTTATGGCCGGTCATCTTGGTTATAGCTGGCTGGATGTACTGGGCATTTTATGGACCGGGGGTATGCTTATTGTTGCGGCATGGATTCTGCTTACCAACAGGATATTTTACCACCGGTTGAAAAAGGGCCGCAAGATTGTGGAATTATCCAAGGAGGCAGAGTCTGTCCTGCGGGAAAGACTGCCCCGGAAGGTTATCAGGACATATGAGCGTATTCGGATTTATGCAGCAGAAGATTTGGTATCGCCCTGCCTTTATGGCATGCCTGGTCGGGAGGCGGTATATCTCACGCCGGAGCTTATAGAAGACACCGGCAGACTGTGCCATGTCCTGACCCATGAACTTTGCCACAGGAAGCATGGAGACAGTTTCTGGGGAATACTGCGAGGGCTGCTTGTGACGGTATATTGGTTTCATCCTTTGGTGTGGGTGGCGGCAGTATTGTCAAAACGGGACTGTGAACTGGCCTGTGATGAGGCGGCACTCATGCTTTTGGGCGAGGAAGAGAGAATTTCCTATGGAGAGACACTGCTATCCATCATCACCAGAAAAGCGCGGGTTTTCGATCTGCTCTGTAATGCCACCACCATGACCGGCAATGGAAAAAGCGTGAAGGAGCGAATTGGATTTATTGCAAAGAAACCGCAGATACTCCGTACAGCGGTGGCTTTGACGGCGGTTTTGATGACGGTGGTCTTTGGATTTGCCATTACGAGGCATCATGAGCGCGTGAGGATTGCAGTTTTTGGGCAGGACATGGATACCGTTACAGGAGCGGATATGCAGATTCCTCTGCCGGATAACATTCGCGGAATCTGTGGGCAGGTGACAGAGAAGGGAAAAGATGATGTAATCATTTACCATGTCCCGTCCAGGCAGGAAGTGGGCAGATTTGCCAGGCTGAAGCTGAAGGATGTCCTGCAGCTGGTTGACGAGGGACGCGAGGTTGTGCCCATCGGTGAGTATGGAGATAATTATCTGTTAAAAGCTTATCTGGGGACTTCCGGAGAGACTGTGGAAGTGACAACGCACACCTATACACCGGCCGGACTGGATGATGAGGCAGAAGTGGGAGTATTAGGGCATGAGGATGTTATCATATCTTATACCCCGGAAGGAACAGGTGCTGTGCCGGGAACAGACAGTAATACGGAAGCAAACGGTGCAACACAGATTCCGGCGCCGGAGGAGACGGACAGCCAGGGAATCTTCCTGCCCTATGAGGAGGGACAGAGCCTGGATGCGGAAGAGCTTGCCAGGAAAGACGAGGAGGGCTGTGTGGAGTATCTTCCCAATGAAGAGATTCATACAACAACTATCTATCCGGCCAAAGAAGTTAATGTAGATGAACTGTCGCATATAGGATGTTATGTCTATATCAAGGCAGACTATAGTAAAGTGGAGGAAAGATATTATCAGGTGTTGGAGCAGCTTAGTGATGAACTGGAAGAAGCGGTACAGGATGTAGTGGTGTTAAGCCTCAATGGGGAAATCCGGGAGGAACTGCTAAATACCCTGACGGATAACCGCACCCCTTATGTGGGTGACAACAGCAAGGTAGGTGCGCTGGTTCATGCGCTGCCAGTGCCCTCAGCATTAAATTTCAGAGGAGATATTTCATTGCAGACGATGGAGGCGCCTTATTCGCTGCGGTTTGAATATGAGATGACAACCTCAAGTCTTCCGGAGGAAGATTCAGATCTGATGTATTTTAACGCTGCGATGTTGTTTTATGCCATTGGAAATGTGGATGAGATTATGATGTACATCAGGTATCCGATTGGCAGTGATACAGAAAGTTCTGTCTATGTTTACTACAGAACGGATATGGAAAAGGCACATGAGGGATTATCAGGTGCAGATTATGAGAATGGTCAAGTTTTCAGAGAGGGGCTTGAAAGCCTGCATATGGATGTCGTAGAGTATCTTCATTCCCGGGAATAACAAAATTTAAAAAAATTTTAAGAAATTATGTAACCTTTTTTAAACTTTCCCACTCTAATATGATAGATGTGTAAAAGAAGATATCAGGCCGATTTTTAGAGGAATCTTAAAGATTGCCCGGTTACAATAGAGGCAGGTGCAATTATAGTAAACGACTTAATAAATTTCTGTTTCCGGCTCTTGCAGGAGCCATATACAGCAGCTCCTGCAAGGCAGAAAACGAAATTTCTAGTGTCGTTAACTATAGTTATATCGTGATACTTAGGCGATTATTTACTGGCGCTGATGTCAGAATGAGATCTACTAAAGAGGGGAATCGGGAATGGGGCAGTTACAGAGAGATGACAGAAGAAATGCACGGTACGAGACGGTAGAATTATGGGAGATTGAGCGAAGAGGAAGCAGGGCGCCGCAGTCTGGGCAGAGAAGACAGACGGGGCCGTCTTCACAGAGGCGAGGGTCACAACAGGTAAGAGAATCCCGGCAGGAAAGGGAAGAACAGCCGGTCAGGCGGCCCAGACCGGAACAGGAAGTCCGGCAGAGAAGAGAATCCCAGTGGGCAAGGAGGTCCAGACCGGAGCGGGAAGTTCAGCTGGTCGGGGAATCCCGGCGGGGAAGGGAGCCTCAGCGGGCCAGGCGGCCCAGGCCGGAACGGGAAGTTCAGCTGATAGAGGAATCCCGGCAGGGAAGGGAGCCTCAGCGGGCGAGACAGTCCAGACCGGTAAGGCAGTCCGGGCAGAGGAGACGTGCCGTACGTGCAGGGGCTGTACCGTATCGTAAAGAGGAAGAGTTACAGTTTTTATTGCCAATGGACAATCCACAGGCGGGGAATCCCAGAGCGATGCAGTCTATGAAGCGTCGCAAGGCCAGACGCAGGAAAATATTATTGAGCCGGGCAGTCACAGTTCTTTTTATCGTATTATGTCTGTCTCTCATTTATCAGGCAACGGGGGCAGTCTATCGTTATCTGAATCGGGATGTGACGATTGACAAGACAGAAAAGAAAGAGGAACCGGTGGAAGCCGTATCGGATAAAACCAGCGGCAACAGGATTGCACCGCCTGAAATTGTGGAGGATTATCTGGAGATCAGCGAATATTCCAGACCGGGAACAGCGTTGACAGAGGTTAACAGTATATTTGTGCACTATACGGCAAATCCGCGTACATCAGCGCGGAATAACCGCAGTTATTTTGCCAGCCTGGCACAGACTCATGAGCGTGCCGCCAGCGCTCATTTAATCATTGGATATGAGGGTGAAGTGATACAGTGTATCCCACTGGATGAACAGGCCTATGGGGTGCAGACCAGAAATGAGGATTCGCTGTCTATTGAGTGCTGTCACCTTGCGGAGGACGGGTCTTTTACAACAGAGACCTATGAGACCCTGATACATACACTGGCATGGCTTTTAGAGGAATATGATCTCACTACGGACGATATTTTACGTCACTATGACTGCGGCGGCAAGCTGTGTCCGCTCTATTATGTGGAGCATGAGGATGCCTGGGAGCAGCTTTTGGCTGATGTGGAAGCGTATAGAGCATCTGCAGAATAGAAAAGATGCATAGCAGAAAGATATCAGAAATCGGGAAGTTTTAGTGTTTCACTAAAATTTCCCGATTTCTGCGTCAGGAATTTCAATAAATTTCTGTGGAAATAGGCGCTGTTAGGTGATACAATAAGCGTAAGACGAGATTTTTGGAATGCAACGAGTTGTTCCGACAGGGGGATTAGGTTGAGAGAAAGGTAGAGTTGATTATTATGAGGGAATCTGATGTTATTTTTGAACCGGCTGATGACAGACTGGATCGTAAACATGTATTGATTATTGATGATGATGTGTCCGTATTAAAAACGCTGCGTTACCACCTGCAGGATACTTACAGGGTATCTGTGGTCAATTCAGGGAAAGTGGCGCTGGACTTTTTGCAGAAACATAAGCCAGACTTGATTTTACTGGACTATTTGATGCCCACATATAATGGAGCGGCTGTCTTAAAGACGATTCAGGGCAGCGAGGATACCAAGGATATTCCGGTTCTTTTCCTGACAGGGCAGTCTGATATGTCAACTGTGACAGAATGTCTTGCCCTGAATCCGGCGGGCTATATTGTGAAACCAATATCCAAAGAGGCTTTGCTCGGAAAGCTGGAAAGTGTTTTATAATGTATGAGGGCAGAATCAGGGAAAAAGGAAAAACAGGCTGTGACTTTTACAGCGCCGTCAGCCAGGATTCTGATTGTGGATGATAACAGGGTGAGTCTGAAAATGGCAAACGGGCTGCTCAGACCCTATCATATGCAGGTCGATACGGCAGACAGCGGCGAGCAGGCTGTGGAGATGGTGCGGAATGGTGATTATGATCTGGTACTCATGGATCATATGATGCCCGGCATGAGCGGTGTGGAAGCAGCGAAGATTATCCGCAGTATGGAAGGGAAACAGTTTAAGAAGCTGGTGATTGTGGCATTGTCGGCGAATACAGATCCCGGAATCCGGGAATTGTTTCTGGAATCCGGTATGGATGATTTCGTGGCGAAGCCTGTTGAAAGGTATAATATGGACAAGATTTTAAATAAATGGCTGCCGGAAGATATGGTGATTCCCGATGGGGAAGCGGCGAAGACCGGGCAGGAGGATACAGGAAAAGAAGATTTGTCGGTTTGGCAGATGGAAGGAATTGATGTGGAAGTCGGCATGTCTTATTCTGGTAATGACAAGGCATTATATCTTGAAGTGCTGACTGACTTTGCAGACAGTATTGAGGAGCGGGCAGATCAGATTGAACATGCTGCGGCGCAGAAGAATATCAATGAATATATCATGGGGGTTCACTCTCTGAAAAGTGCGGCCAGATATTTGGGTGCCGTGACAGTTGCCGATATGGCGCAGGCGTTGGAGGCAGATGCAAAGAGAGATGACTGGTGGGCGATAGAGAGGGGAACACCCGATCTCTTAGTTTCCTACAGGCAGTTATATCAAAGTATTTCTCCTTATTGTATTGACAGATCCTATACCGGGAAGAGGAAACACTTTAACCGGGATGAGGTACATACGCTTCTGGTAAAGCTGGAAAATTGTATGGAAGAATATGATATAGACGGCGGTGAGGAGATTGTACAGGCATTACAGAAGTATGATCTCGGAAAAGCATGGTCTGGCCGCAGGGACAGGATTATGAAGGCGGTGGATCAGTTTGATTATGAGGTCTGCCAGAAAGAGGCACACTCCTGGAAACTGGCATTGGAAAAGGAGTCCTAGAGATGGAGAAGGCCTATAAGCTGGAATTTGCCGGAGAACAGACGGGCAGCCTGTATGTGAACTGCTGTGGTCTGTCCAGAACAGAGTCGCTGCACAGTTTTGGACCGGCTTTAAAACCGCATTATCTGATTCATTATATTCTCAGCGGCAAAGGGAAATTTTCCATTGGCGGAAAAGTGTATCCGCTGGAGGCAGGATATGGCTTTTTGATTACGCCTGACGAGCTTGCCTTCTATCAGGCAGATGAAAAAGAACCGTGGACTTATGTGTGGGTGGGATTCAGCGGCGCACAGGCGGCGGAATATATTGCAAACATCGGGCTGTCAGTGAGACAGCCTGTTTTTAAATCGGATGCTTCCGAAGAACTTTATCAGATTGTAAAAGATATGATGGAACATAATACCTTTGGCTTGTCCAATGAACTGAGACGGAATGGACAGCTGGGGGTCTTTTTGTCCGTGATTGCAGAGGGCAGCAGGTTGGAAAAGGCCAATGAAGCTGATCGGGCGAACATCTATGTACGAAAGGCAGTATCTTTTATCCAGAGCAATTACTGTAACCCGATCAAGGTGACAGATGTGGCTGAGTATGTGTGCATTAACAGAAGCTATCTTTATACATTGTTCCAGAATTCCATGGGGATGTCACCGCAGCAGTTTCTGACAACGTTCCGTATTACAAAAGCAACGGAGCTTTTACAGCTTACGGATCTGCCCATCGAGAGTATAGCCTTGTCGTGCGGATACCGTGATCCGCTGGTATTTGCAAAGGCATTTCGGCAGATGAAGAAGATGTCGCCGTCCGGTTACCGCAAAGAGATGCAAAAAGGCGGTTCCAGAAGGAACCAGGAATACCTGCGGCAGGTGGAAGAGTTTATCAGTCAGATAAACAAAATAACATTTTGACAGGTTTTAGCAACAAACTGATATTTTAGGATCAGAAAATATTTAATATGATAGTGATGGAAGTTAAAGGGCATAGCCGGTTGTGCATCACAAGGCGGACGGGGTATGCGGGGAAGATATGGGATAACATTAAACAGGAAACAGGCAAAGAGAAGGAGTGAGGGTATGAAGGAGACAGTATTAAGAAAGTTTGAGGAGATTTATGGCAGTGCGGAGGGTGTCAATGTTTACTTTGCCCCGGGGCGGGTGAATATGATCGGTGAACATACAGATTATAACGGGGGACATGTTTTTCCCTGTGCGTTAACCATTGGAACCTATGCGGCTGTCAAGAAGAGAACAGACAATAAGCTTCGCTTCTATTCCATGAATTTTGAATCTTTGGGAGTGATTGAAAGCAGTCTTGATGAACTGACACCTTCTGATCAGGCGGGATGGACCAACTATCCCAAGGGCGTTATGTGGGCTTTTGCCGAGCGGGGCATGAAGATGGACTGTGGTCTGGATATTGTTTTAAATGGCAACATTCCCAATGGATCAGGTTTATCTTCTTCGGCTTCCTTAGAGGTACTGACAGGTTTTTATCTAAGAGACCTGTACGGGTTCGAGGTGACGAATATTGATCTGGCGAAGATCGGACAGTATTCAGAGAATAACTTTAACGGAATGAACTGCGGCATCATGGATCAGTTTGCTTCCGCCATGGGAAAGAAGGATAATGCTATCTTTCTGGATACGGCAGATCTGTCTTATCAGTATGCGCCGCTGGTACTGGATGGAGCGAAGATCGTGGTGACCAACAGCAACGTGAAGCATTCTCTTGTCAATTCAGAGTATAATGTGAGACGCAGCGAGTGTGAGAAGGCGTTGGAAGAGTTACAGGCTGTTGTGGAGATAAAAGGCCTGGGGGATCTGAGTGAAGAACAGTTTGAGGCAAACAAGGCGGCGATTAAAGACGAAGTCCGCGCGAAGAGAGCAAAGCATGCTGTCTATGAAAATCAGAGGACGATCCGTGCGGTGGAAGCGCTTAAGAATAATAACCTGAAACTGTTTGGGGAATTGATGAATGCTTCCCATGTGTCATTGCGGGATGATTATCAGGTATCCTGTGATGAGATTGATGTGCTGGCAGAAGAAGCCTGGAAGGTAGACGGCGTCATCGGCTCGAGAATCACAGGCGGCGGTTTTGGCGGCTGTACGGTGAGTATTGTAAAAGACGAAGCGGTTGAGCAGTTCAAGGTAAAGGTTGGCGCAGCTTATAAGGAGCGTGTTGGCAAGACTGCGGATTTTTATGTAGTAGAGATTGGAGACGGGCCGCGGAAAATGTAGTCCGCATTGGGTTGCTATGTTATGGCGCGGTGTCATGGAGGATGGGATTATGATTCAGAAAAATATCAGGGAACTGGTGCAGTATGGGCTGCTTACGGGTCTGATTGAGGAAGAGGACAGGATTTATACAATCAACAGGCTTCTGGAACTGTTCGGCTTGGATGCGTTGGAAGAGTGCGGTGAGCAAGATGAAGTGACCGTGGATGATCTGGAAAGAGTTCTCGGGGAGATGTTGGATTACGCTTATGAGAAGGGCATCCTTTCGGAGAATGGCGTTGTTTACCGGGATCTTTTTGACACAAAGATTATGAGTATGCTGGTGCCAAGACCCAGCGAAGTGATCAGAAAGTTTCATGAGAAATATGAAAGTTCCCCCGGACAGGCCACCGATTATTTCTATAAGCTGAGTCAGGATACCGATTATATCAGACGCTATCGTATCAGGAAGGATCAGAAGTGGATTTCCTCCACAAAGTATGGGGATCTGGATATTACCATCAATCTTTCCAAGCCGGAGAAAGACCCGAAAGCCATTGCGGCAGCTAAGAATGCGAAACAGAGTGGTTATCCCAAATGCCTCCTGTGCATGGAGAACGAGGGATACGCCGGCAGGATCAATCATCCCGCCAGACAGAATCACAGGGTCATTCCGGTGACCATAAATGGCAGCCGCTGGGGATTCCAGTATTCTCCCTATGTGTATTATAATGAGCACTGCATCGTGTTTCATTCTGAACACATTCCGATGAAGATTGAACATGATACTTTCTGTAAGTTATTTGACTTTGTGAAGCAGTTCCCGCATTACTTTGTGGGATCCAATGCGGATTTGCCGATTGTGGGAGGATCTATCTTAAGCCACGATCATTTCCAGGGCGGCTGTTATGAGTTTGCCATGGCAAAGGCGCCTGTGGAGAGAAGCTTTACGGTGAAAGGCTTTGAAGACGTGGAGGCTGGAATCGTGAACTGGCCCATGTCTGTGATTCGGATATCCCACGAGGATTCTGACAGGCTGGTGGCTCTGGCAGATGTCATTCTGGAGAACTGGCGGGCATATAGTGATGAGACGGTGTTTCTTTATGCCGAGACAGACGGTGAACCCCATAATACGATTACGCCCATTGCCAGAAAGCGCGGCGATAAATTTGAATTGGATCTGGTACTGCGCAACAACATCACCACCGATGAGCATCCTCTTGGAGTGTACCATCCCCATGCCAGACTGCATCATATTAAGAAAGAAAATATCGGACTGATTGAGGTCATGGGGCTGGCGGTGCTTCCGGCCAGGCTGAAAGGCGAGATGGAGCATCTTGCAGAAGCTATTTTGTCAGGGACGGATATCCGCAAAGAGGAAGAACTGGAAAAGCACACAGACTGGGTAGAGGAGTTCCTGCCGGGTTATCGGGATGTGAACCGTGAGAACATCATGGAGATTCTGCATAAGGAGATTGGCAATGTGTTTATGCAGGTATTGGAGGATGCGGGTGTCTATAAGAGGGACGAAGAGGGGCAGAGGGCCTTTGACAGGTTTACGGCTTCTTTGTAAAATTGGGAACATGCATAATTAAGAAGTGAGGCGGAATCTCAGGATTCCGCCTTTTAGACACGCCTTGCGGCGCATAGACCGTATCTGACAGTTGAAAGGTTTCGCTAACAGGGTGCTGTCAGACCGATAGAAATGACATGAGTAGTTTGTAAAAATATGAAAGGCATGGAGTCACCATGACACTGGATTTTAGGTTCTACAGATCCTCGTTCATGCCCAGCATACTGCAAAGAAATTTAAAACAGTATTCCTGCTGCTTTTGATTCATTTTCTGATATATGGCGATAAGATGCTGATATTTTTTGATATGAAACATATTGTCGGCTAACAAATTGTCCGCATTCAGACGCTCTTCAGAAAGAAATAGAATGTAGTCGGTGGTGACGTGAAAAAATCTGGCAAGGTCAAACAAAAGCAGTCCGTCCGGAGTACTCGTGCCGCATTCAATTTTACTTAAGCTTGTCTGGTTGATACCCATGAGTTCAGCCAAAGTTTGTTGTGTCAGATTTCTTTCTAATCGTAATTCCTTGATTCTTGTCTTCATTCGCACACCCTTTTTGTAATTGTAGTTGATTTTTGGCAGAAAAATATTCTAATTTTTAATAAAGATATTCAATATGGAATAATTTACGCCTGCATCCCGGCAAAATCCGATAAATCTGGCTAAAAACCACAAGATATAGTGAATATCCATTATTAAAACAATAGATATGGGATGTTATACGAAACATTAATTGCAATACTATAATACAGGAATGCATTTCACTATATATTAATTTACAATAGATAGAAGAAAATAAAGTATGATATACTCATACTGTCTGACAATCACAGGAGAAGGGAAATACGAGGATTTCATGAAGATTTTATTGATGGCAGTCAATGCGAAATACATCCATTCTAATCCGGCGCTTTATAGCCTGAAAGCCTATGCAGGTGAGAGAGAAGGCCGGCAGATTGCTATTGCAGAATATACGATCAATCATAGACGGGAGGAGATATTGGCTGATTTATACAGACAGAATCCGGATCTATTGGCAATCTCCTGCTATATCTGGAACTGGGAACTTCTGTCAGTGCTTCTAAAAGAGATTCCTAAGATTCTGCCGCGGACGGAAATCTGGCTTGGAGGACCGGAGGTGTCTTATAACCCCGAACAGGTGCTTATGCAGTTTCCCATGGTAAAGGGAATCATGGTGGGTGAGGGTGAGGAAACCTTTCGGGAACTTGCAGAAGGGAGTAAGGAACTTTCCGAAATCAGAGGTATTGTATACAGGCAGGATGGAATCGTGAGGACGAAAGAGCGGGAAGTATTGGATCTGTCCCAGATACCCTTTCTTTATCAGGATCTCTCGGTCTTTGCCAACAGGATTATCTACTATGAGAGCAGCAGAGGATGTCCGTACCGGTGCAGTTATTGTCTTTCCTCTATAGACAAAAGCGTGCGGTTTCGCAAGACAGATGTTGTGAAAAGGGAGCTGCAGTATTTCTTAGATCAGCAGGTGGCGCAGGTAAAGTTTGTGGACCGCACCTTCAATTGCGATCATGAACATGCCGTTTCCATCTGGCGTTATCTGTCAGAACATGACAATGGTGTCACAAATTTTCATTTTGAGATAGAGGCAGATATTCTTACGAAAGAGGAGCTTACATTGCTTTCCCATATGAGGCCGGGATTGATGCAGATGGAGATCGGGGTGCAGACAACCAATCCTGAGAGCCTTCGGGAAATCCGCCGCCATGCAGATACAGAACGGATTGGCCGCGCGGTCTCGCAGCTTAGACAGGCGCATAATATCCATATTCATCTGGATTTGATTGCCGGGCTGCCTTTTGAGGATTACGAAAGCTTTGCCTGTTCTTTTAATCAGGTATACGGGATGCGGCCCCAGCAGCTGCAACTGGGATTTTTGAAAATATTGAAGGGATCTCATATGTACGAAATGGCGGATGCCTATGGGATACAGTATTTGTCTGTACCGCCCTACGAGGTGCTTTCCACCAGATGGCTTGCGTATGAGAAGATACTTCTTTTGAAAGAAGTGGAAGAGATGGTGGAAATATATTATAACAGCGGGCAGTTTAACAATTCGATCAGTCTGTTGGAACAGGTATATGCGGATGCCTTTTCTCTCTACAGGGCGTTGGCGGACTTCCACAGGGCGGAGGGCTGTCTGTCCCAGGCACAGGCGCGTGTCAGCCGTTATGAGGCGCTATTAAGGTTTATGATGACCACAGCGCTTCGGGAGAAAGAAATGCTGTGCAGGGAAGTGCTCACATATGATTATTACCTGCGGGAAAATGTGAAGAGCAGACCTGGGTTTGCACCGGTGGAAGAGGAGGAGCTGAAAGCAGCCTGTAAAAAGAAGCTCAGAGAATTTTATACCGCGGAGGAAGTGGAGCACAAGGTACTCTCATCTTACCGGGGCTATGACAGCAGACAGATGCGGAAGATGACCCACGCGGAAGTATTCCGATACCCGGTGTGGCGCAAGGAACCGGCGCCGGACACAGCACCCTGCGAACAGCGCACGATGGTGATATTTGATTATATGACGAGAGACGCGCTGACTTATGAGGCCAGAACCGTTTCTCTGCCAATAGACTGAAAGAGGGTTCTTGCCTGCGTGGACAAGCAGCGGCCCGGATTGGAGAATGAGAGTGACAGATACGTATGTATGCATTGATTTAGAGACCACAGGACTTGATGCAAAACGGGACAAGATCATTGAGATCGGTGCCGTCAAGGTAGAAAATAATACAATCACGGGAAAGTGGAAGAGCTTTGTGAATCCGGGAAGAAAGTTAGATGAGAAGATTGTGGAACTGACAGGAATCCGGGATGAACAGCTTGCAGATGCGCCTAAGATAGGGGAGGTTTTGCCGGAATTTCTGGAGTTTGCAGGGGAGCAGGTACTGCTTGGACATGGCGTCTTGTTTGATTTCTCCTTTCTCAAAAGGGCAGCGGTAAATGAAAGAATGACTTTTGAAAGACAGGGAATCGACACGCTGAAGATTGCGCGCAAGTATCTGCAGGAGTTAGAGAGCAGGAGTCTGGGCAGTCTTTGCAGGCATTATGGAATTTCCCACAGCGCGCACAGGGCGCTGGAAGATGCCGCAGCCACGGCGGCATTGTATGGAAAACTTGTGGAGAATTTTTATGACAGGGAAGCACAGGAAGGAAATAAAAGCCTGTTTATGCCCAAGCCTCTCATATATCAGGCCAAGCGCGATACACCACTGACCATCCCCCAGAAAGAACAGTTATATAAACTGGTGGACAAGCATAAACTGATAATAGATTATGAGATTGAGAGCCTGACCCGCAGTGAGGCTAGCAGGAAGATTGATCAGCTGCTTGTAGCATACGGACGATAGGTTTCTGCATGGCTGAGTTCAGGGTTTCAGCAATGGGAATGAGGCCGGCGATTTTAGCAGGCGTTCCCTGCTTTTGATATATGTCACATAACAAACGGTAGGTGGCGCTGACGTCTGTTCCTGTGGAAACGGCAAATTCTAAAAGCTGACAAGCTTCTGTTACATAATCGGCATCGTAGAGGGCCTGCGCCCACTGTTGCACAGTCCGTACCAGAAGGGTGTAATTCTGGTCATAGGTAGTCAGAAGTTCAATATTGGGCGCGCCGTAGCGCAGCTTAAGGTCTGTGTTGGAGATGCCTGTAAAGTTGACAATGGGGCATTCTGAGAGGGAGCGGATGATCTGCCGGTAGTCTTCTATCTTGGCATTGTCCGGCAGAAGGTCCATGGGGAAAATTTCCATAGGCAGTTTGATATAGTCCAGATCGTCCAAAGGTTTGCGGCGGGTATTGTTGGCTTCCGCCTCCTTTTGCCAGTATTCTTTCTGCAGGGCGGCAGTATTTTTTTTATCCCTGGAGATTGCCATTGCAATTATGAAGCCAAACACGAGAGTGCTTGCAAAAAGTATGAAATTCATATATAATTCCTTTCAGTAAGTATGGAGGTTTTTTGGATGTTAAACAGGAAAACAAGGAAGATTATTTCTTCCATAATCATTATTATTGTTGTTCTGGCCATGGTCATACCGCTGATTGTCGGTATGCTGTAGGGTCCAAAATCAAGATTATTTTATCACAGATTCTCCGGGCAGGCAATTCCTGCGGGGAGAGAGGGGTTTTATGAAAAAAGTATGCAGGTTGTTACTGATGGCATCTATGACGGTATTGTTGACCGGCATACCGGTGCAGGCCAAAGAAGGGGTCATTCAGCGGGGTATCCGTGTAGGTGACATTGATCTTTCGGATAAATCCACAGAGGAAGCAAAGAAAGAGATTGAGGAATACGTCAGTTCTTTTGGTGATGTGCAGATTACGCTGCACATGGAAGAAGAAGGGACTATCGTGGCTTCTGCAGCAGAACTTGGTCTTAAGTGGGGGAATGAAGAGGTTCTCGATGAGGTGGCAAGTCTTGGAAGAGACGGGGATATTCTGCGCTGCTATAAAGAATTAAAGGAGCTGGAGCGTACCAATAAGACGTATCAGGTTGCGTTTGGCTTTGATAAAGATAAGATACGGAGCCTGATTGAGGAAAATGCACAGCAGTATAATCAGGAAGCGGTGAACGCTACGCTCACCAAGACAGAAGCGGGCTTTCAGATTACAGAAGGCCAGATGGGCAAGGTAGTGGATACGGAAGCTTCGGTGGATTCTGTGTATGCATATCTCACCGAAGATTGGGATGGAAGCGCCTGCGACGTGGATCTGGTGGTCAAGATGGATGAACCGCAGGGGACGGCAGAGAGTCTGGCACAGGTAAAAGATGTACTGGGTACGTTCACCACCAGTTATTCTACGTCCGGCGGATCGAGAAGCGGTAATGTATCCAATGGCTGCAGCCTGATTAATGGCACCACACTGTATCCGGGCGAGGAGTTTTCTACGTATGAGGCGGTTGCGCCTTTTACAGAGGCCAATGGTTATGGTATGGCAGGTTCCTATTTGAACGGACAAGTGGTAGACAGTCTGGGAGGCGGTATCTGTCAGGTATCCACCACGTTGTACAATGCGGTGCTTCGGGCAGAGCTGGAAGTGACGGAGCGCTATAATCATTCCATGATTGTCACCTATGTGGATCCTTCTGCAGATGCTGCTATTGCGGAGTCTTCAGGCAAGGATTTCAAGTTTAAGAACAACCTTGAGTATCCTATTTATATAGAAGGTTATACCACACCGGAAAAGAAGATTACCTTTACCATTTATGGTGTGGAGAACAGGGACAGTAACCGTGAGGTGGAGTATGAGAGCGTTGTGTTAGAGCGGATTGCGCCTGACACGGAAGTAATCTACACCGATGCATCGCTGCCGCTGGGGTATTGTGTGGTGCAGTCAGCACATGTGGGATATAAGGCACAGCTGTGGAAGGTAGTGAAAGAGAACGGCGTAGAAGTAAGCCGTGAACAGGTCAACAGCAGTTCTTATATGAAGGCGCCCAGAAGCGCAACAGTAGGAGTGGCGACGGAAGACCCGGGAGCTTATAATGCGATCATGGCGGCTGTGGCGACCAACAGCGTGGATGAAGTCAAAGCGGTGGCAAAAGCTTACAAGGACGCGGCGGCAGCAGCGGCAGCCCAGGCCGAGGCAGAGGCGGCGGCAATGGCTGCAATGGCGCAGGAGATACCGCCAATGGAGGCACCGGCAGAATAAAGACCCAGTATGGTTAGGCATAGAGAGCATGAGACAAGGAAAAATATCGGAGAACGTTCTGAAACGTTCTGTCCTTAGAAAGATAAAGACACACAGGGATGAAGTAGTAAGTGGCGCAGGGATAGGGAAAGACTGCGCCATTTTAGCGCATGCGCAGGACGGGGAGACGGTGCTCTCCACGACGCCTGTGACGGCGCCTCTCACAGAGTTAGGCCGATATGCAGTTCCCATGGCGCTCAATAATGTGGCGCTGGCGGGGGCCAGGCCCTTGGGAGTCCTTCTGACAATCCTTCTGCCGGAGGAGATTCAGGAGCCGGAACTTGCGCAGCTGATGGAGCAGACGGAAGAGATATGCAGTGAATGGCAGGTAGAAATCTTAGGCGGCCATACGGAAGTGATGCCGGTGGTTACAGAACCTGTGATGACGGTGACTGGCGTAGGGCAAAGGGATTGCGCAGCTGGCCGGTTACCAGGTATTGGGGCCGGGCAGGACATTATAGTGAGCAAGTGGATTGGGCTGGAAGGGACGGCCCGGCTTGCAAGGCGATATCGGGAAGAACTCAGTCAGAGATTTCCGATGCGTATGATAGAAGAGGCAGCCTGCTTTGACAGGTATCTGTCGGTCATACCGGAGGCCGCCACCGCCGTGAAGTCCGGCGTTTGCGGTATGCACGATGTCTCCCGGGGAGGAATATTCGGAGCCCTGTGGGAGCTGGCATCCGGGGCAGGCGTTGGACTGAATGTAGATCTTAAGAAATTGCCTGTGCGGCAGGAGACCATAGAGATCTGTGAATATTTTGCATTAAATCCCTATGAACTTCTGTCGGGCGGATGTCTGATTATGACGGCATGGGATGGTGAAAAGCTGGTCATGGATCTTGCCGGGATAAAGATACCGGCGCAAGTTGTGGGTAAGACCACTGACAGTAATGAGCGGGTTCTATATAACGGCGGGGAAAAGCGCTTTTTGGACATGCCAAAGACAGATCAGATTTATCATATATCTCAGTGAATAAAGGAGGAAATAAGGTCATGAGAGAAGAATTGTTGGCGATTGTGGAGAGAAACAGCCGTATTGATTTAAAGGAACTGGCAGTGATTCTGGGCGTCGAGGAGATTGACGTGGTCAATGAACTGGAGGCAATGGAGCAGGAGGGAATCATCTGCGGATATCATACGATGATAGACTGGGAGAAGACTTCTATTGAGAAGGTTTCGGCCTTGATTGAAGTACGTGTGACGCCCCAGAGAGGACAGGGATTTGATAACATTGCGGAGCGCATTTACAAATATCCCGAAGTGACTTCTGTATATTTGATTTCCGGGGGATATGACCTGCTTGTTAGCCTGGAAGGCAAATCTCTGAAACAGATTTCAGGTTTTGTGTCTGATAAACTGTCAACCCTGGACTCTGTCCTGAGTACGGCCACCCATTTTATCCTGAAAAAGTATAAGGATCATGGAACGATTTTGGCTAAAAAATATGAAGATACCAGAGAGAAGGTGACACCGTGAGAGATATGTTATCAAGACAGGCTGTGAACCTGAAGCCCTCAGGCATCCGGAAATTTTTTGATATTGTCAGTGAGATGGAGGATGCCCTTTCTCTGGGCGTGGGTGAGCCGGACTTTGACACACCCTGGCATATCAGGGACGAAGGCATTTATTCGCTGGAAAAGGGGCGCACTTTCTATACCTCTAACAGCGGTTTAAAGGAACTGCGGCAGGAAATCTGCAATTATATGAAGAGAAAGCAGGGCGTTACCTATGATCCCCTGCATGAAGTACTGATCACAGTGGGCGGCTCCGAGGCCATTGATATCGGACTGCGTGCCGTGGTCAATCCGGGGGATGAGGTGTTGATTCCCCAACCAAGCTTTGTATCTTATGAGCCCTGTGCCATTATGGCAGGCGCAGTGCCGGTTATTATTGAATTGAAGGCAGAGAATGAATTTCGCCTGACGGCCAGGGAATTGGAAGATGCCATCACAGAAAAGACCAAGATCCTGATTCTTCCTTTTCCCAACAACCCTACGGGAGCCATTATGGAGCGGAAGGACTTGGAAGAGATTGCCGAGGTCATCAGAAAACATGACATACTTGTCATGTCTGATGAGATTTATGCAGAGCTGACATATAAAGAAAAGCATGTATCTATCGTTGAGATAGAGGGCATGCAGGAGAGAACCATTTTGATCAACGGCTTTTCCAAGGCTTATGCCATGACGGGTTGGAGACTGGGCTATGCCTGCGGTCCCAGGGAAATCCTGGAGCAGATGGTGAAATTACATCAGTTTGCCATCATGTGCGCGCCCACCACAAGCCAGTATGCGGCGGTAGAAGCGCTGAGAAATGGCGATGCGGACGTGCAGGAAATGCGGACGGCCTATAACCAGAGAAGACGTTATCTGATGCATGCTTTTAAAGAAATGAAGCTGGAATGCTTTGAGCCTTTCGGTGCATTCTATGTATTCCCCTGCATTAAGGAATTTGGGATGACCAGTGAAGCGTTTGCCAACCGGTTCCTGGAAGAGGAAAAAGTGGCAGTGGTGCCGGGTACGGCTTTCGGGGACTGCGGAGAGGGATATCTGCGGATTTCTTATGCGTATTCCCTGGATAATCTGAAACTGGCGATTGGGAAGCTGGCGGCCTTTGTGGAAAGATTGCGCTCGGAAAAAGAAGTGTAAGTGTACATCGATTACGATGCTGCTTATGGCAGCAAAGATGTTGAAAACGGGAAATATCATGAATATTATCTTACATCAGCCGGAAATTCCGGCAAATACAGGAAATATCGGCCGTACTTGTGTAGCAACAGGTACGGCGCTCCATCTGATTGAGCCTTTGGGGTTCCGGCTTGATGAGAAGTCCATTAAACGTGCCGGGATGGATTATTGGGAGCATCTGGATGTGACTCGCTATATCAATTACCAGGAGTTTCAGGAAAAACACCCGGATGCTAAGATCTGGTTTGCCACTACGAAGGCGAAGAGAGTCTACTCTGAGGCGGCCTTTGGCCCGGATGATTATATTATGTTCGGGAAAGAAAGCGCCGGGATTCCGGAAGAAATACTGGTGGAGCATGAGGAATCCTGCATCCGGATTCCAATGCTTGGTGAAATACGGTCATTGAATCTTGCCAATTCCGTGGCCGTTGTACTGTATGAGGCGCTCAGACAAAATCACTTTGCGAAGATGCAGCTGGAAGGCGAATTACACCGGCTGTCATGGGAAAATCATCTGACGGATTTCTGATACAATAGACGCAGGCAGTAAAGCCTGCGTCTTAGATTCTTCAATCATCATCTTCCACCTCTGATATGGGCAGCGAGAAGATGAACTCTGTCCCTACGCCTTCTGTGCTTATCACATTGATATGTTCCCCGTGGGACTGAATGATCTCTTTGGTGATGGACAGGCCAAGTCCTGTCCCCTTCTTATCTTTTCCGCGGGATAGATCTGATTTATAGAAGCGGTCCCAGATCAGCTTCAGTTCATCCTTGGGGATGCCGATGCCTGTGTCTTTGACACTGACAAAAATCTTATTGTGTTTCTCCGTCGTTTCCAGCTTGATAACAGAATTGTGGTGGCTGAATTTGATTGCATTATCTAACAGGTTGTAGAGAACCTGCTGAATCTTATCCATGTCCGCGACCACATACATTTCATCCCCGGTGAGTACAAGTTCAATGCCGATCATCTTCTGCCTGCAGGTGCCCTCAAAGGTGGCGGCTACACTGCGGATGGTGGTATTGATGTCGAAATCTGTCTTATTCAGCATGATCCCCTTGGTATTCAGATTATTCAGCGTCAGCAGACTGTTAGTCAACTTGGTAAGCCTCTCTGTCTCGTTTAAAACGATGGTGAGGTATTTTTCGTATTGTTCCGGCGGAATCGTACCGTCAATCATGGCTTTCAGATAGCCTTTGATGGAAGTTAAAGGAGAACGGAAATCGTGGGAGACATTGGCGACGAACTTTTTCTGATCATCCTCAGAACGTGCGATTTCGCTGGCCATGTAGGATAGTGTGGCCGCCAGATATCCCATTTCATCTTCACTTTCCACGCTGAACTCATAGTGCATGTTTCCGCTGGCGTACTGTTCCGTGGCCTCTGTGATTTTGCGCAGAGGAATATAGACAATCTCCGTAAAGAAAATCAGGATGATCAAAGATAATAAAAAGAGAATGATCAGCATGATATAGGAAATATTCAAAAGCTGGTTGGCAGCTGTCTGTATGTCCATCAGGGAAGCATGGATGACCACATAACCTTTTACCTTATAATTGGAGGTGATGGGCGCAAACACACTCAGCATTTCTTCGTCAAATGTCTGGAAAAAATCCCCCTCGGTATAGTAGGATCCGGCGGTAATGGTAGGATCAAAATTTTCTATGACGATTTCATTCTCCACATCCACGGGAGCCGAAGAATCCAACACCATACGGCCAGAAGGATTGATGATCCAGATGGTGGCCGCAAGGTATGTGTCCAGGGCATCCAGCTGTGTCTTGACTGCTTCCAGAGAAGCTTCTGAATTGTACAGGTCGGTGGCGTAGGTGTTGGCAATCAGGGTAGCTTCTCTGTAGAGGGAATCCGCTTTCTCCTTAGTCAGATGATTGATGGTCATGTCGGAAACAAAGGTTGCCACTACCACAAATCCGAACAGGCCGAAAATGATATAGGCAAGTATTAATTTGAGATAAAGTGTTTTTCTCATAATTACCCCTTGGATTCAAATTTGTAACCGATTCCCCAGATGGTGGCAATGCGCCAGTTTTCGTGATCGTTAATCTTTTCACGAAGACGCTTGATGTGCACATCCACTGTGCGGGTGTCCCCGATGTACTCATACCCCCAGATCTGATCCAGAAGCTGTTCTCTGGTGAAAACATGATTGGGGGAGGATGCCAGGAAATAGAGAAGTTCCAGTTCCTTAGGCGGCATCTCGATGGTCTTGCCCATATAGATAACGGAGTAGTTCGTCTGATTGATGATAAGATCCGGATACTCCACACTCTTTACATCAGAGGCTTTCGGCTGCTCTACCACCGGTTTATAGCGCCGCAGTACTGCCTTGACACGGGCTACCAGCTCTTTAGAATCAAAAGGTTTTTCCATATAATCATCCGCACCCAGTTCCAGTCCCAGCACCTTGTCAAACACTTCGCCTTTGGCAGAGAGCATAATGATGGGCAGGGAAGATTTGGAACGGATTTCACGGCAGACCTGATAACCATCGATGCCGGGAAGCATCAGGTCTAAAAGCATCAGGTTAGGAGCAAAGCTCTCTGCCGCGGTCAGAGCCGACTCCCCATCGTTGACAATCATGGTCTCAAAGCATTCCTTGGTGAGATAAAGAGAAATCAGCTCTGCAATGTTGTTGTCATCATCTACAATCAATATTTTCTGTCTGTTAACCATTATAAATCCTCCTGTGAGTGGATTACATTAATGCTGGGGCCGTAAAATCTTCCGCTGATCCGGGATAGCAAAGCAGATGTTGCAAAATCTTCCGCTAATCCGAGTCCGCGAAGCGGATCTCGTAAAGTTATTTGCGCAGCAAATTACTTTTATTCTTTAAATTCCGCTATGGTAACCCCGGCGTCTCCTTCGCCAAATTCTCCCAGCCTGTAACTTTTAACGACCTTATTCTTGCGCAGGTAACTCTGCACTGCATTTCGCAGGGCGCCGGTTCCTTTGCCATGCACAATCCGCACGCTGGGCAGGTGGGCCAGATAGGCGTCATCCAAATATTTATCCAGCTCTGAAAGGGCTTCATCCACTGTCTTTCCAAGCAGATTGATTTCTGTGGAAACAGAAAAACTCTTGGACATTTTGAGTTTGCCGGAAGAAGTACGCTGCATTTTACCGGTATTGATGGTTTCCTCTTCCACCAGAATCAGGTCATCTAATGATACCTGAGAGCGGATGATACCGCACTGTACAAAGAGCCTGCCGCCCTTGTCTGGCAGGGAACTGACAGTGCCCTTTAAGCCCATGGAAACAATCTTCACACTGTCGCCCAGCTTGATCTGATTGGGCTTGAGAGTTTTGTGGGAAGAGTTACTGTTCTTAAGAGTCAGCTTTTCATTCTTCTCAGAAATCTTATCCCGTACCCTTTGCCGGGATTTCTCCAGATCCTTGATGGAGGCGGTAGAACCGGCTTTCTGGAAAGTACGGATTGTCTCGTCAGCTATTTCTTTGGCATTTTGTAAGATTTCCCGGGCTTCCTCATTTGCTTCCCGCAGAATGCGGTCACGGGATTGGTCAATCTTTTCCTGCTTGGATTGCAGCCGCTCTTTTAAGGTCTGAATCTCCCGTTTGTAAGACTCTATTTCCTGCCGTTCCTTCTCGATGGTAAGACGGCTGTTTTCCAGATTAGCCAGTAAGTCCTCAAAGCTTTCTTTATCTTCTGTGATATGCCGTCTGGCATCTTCTATGATATGATCCGGCAGTCCCAGTTTAGAAGAGATGGCGAAGGCATTACTCTTGCCGGGGATACCGATCAGAAGCCTGTAGGTAGGCTGTAAAGTTTCCACATTAAATTCACAGCAGGCATTCTCCACAAAATCGGTGGAAAGTGCGTAGACTTTTAACTCGCTGTAATGGGTGGTGGCCATAGTGCGTATGCCTCGATTGTGCAGATGGTCCAACACAGAAATGGCCAGTGCCGCGCCTTCCGTAGGATCAGTGCCTGCGCCCAATTCGTCGAAGAGACAAAGGGAGTCGTCGTCTGCATCTTTTAAAATGGATACGATGCTCGTCATGTGGGAGGAGAATGTACTGAGGCTTTGTTCAATACTCTGTTCATCGCCGATGTCCGCATATACCTCCCGGAATATGGAAAGTTCCGAGCGGTCAAGCGCCGGAATGTGCAGTCCGGCCTGCCCCATCAGGGTGAGAAGCCCTACAGTTTTCAGGGCCACGGTCTTACCGCCAGTGTTGGGTCCTGTGATGACAAGCAGATCAAAATCGATTCCCAGAAGGATATCCACAGGTACAACTTTGTGCTTATCTAAAAGCGGATGGCGGCCTTTGCGGATGTGTATCCGGTGTTCTGTATTAAAAATCGGTCTGGAGGCATTCTGCTCCATGGCAAGGGATGCCTTGGCAAAGATAAAGTCCAGGGCGGTCATGGCGTTCTGATTATCAGTAAGCGTCTCTGTGTGGTCAGCAGTCTGAACACTTAGAGCGGCCAGTATCGCCTCAATCTCTTCCTGTTCTCTTAGGGCAAGTTCTTTCAATTCATTGTTCAGATTTACCACCGCTGACGGTTCGATGAAAAAGGTTGAGCCAGTGGAGGACTGGTCGTGAACCATGCCTTGCACCTGCCCTTTATACTCCGCTTTGACAGGGATACAGTAACGGTTGTTGCGCATAGTAACGACGGCATCCTGCAGATAAGTCCGATAAGACCCATTGATCATGGAATTTAACTGAGAATGTATCCTGTCGTTGGTGATTGTCATACTGCGCCGGATATGCTTTAACGCCGGACTTGCGTCATCGGCAATCTCTTCCTCGGATAGAATGCAGCGCCTGATCTCATTAGAGAGAGGCGTGAGCGGTTCCAAGCTGTCAAAAAAGACATCCAGGGAATCGCCCGGAGAATCGTCTTTGTCTTTGCGGCCATAAGTCTTGATGCGGTTTACATTTTCAAGGAAAGACGCGATGGCAAGAAGTTCAGAAGCGGAAAGGACACTGCCTACCTCCAAAGATTTGATACTCATGCCCAGATCCTTGTTGCCGCCAAAGGAAGTGGAGCCCTTGCCAAACAGACGGCTTAGGGCGTCTGCAGTCTGAATCTGAGCCGTTTCAATTTCTTCCGGGTCTGTCATGGGAAGAAGGGCGGCGGTGAGCTTTTTGCCAGGCGCAGAGGTAGCCTTTTCGGTCAGCCGGTCAATGATTTTATGATATTCTAAAACACGCAGTACTTTGCTGTTCATGATAGCCTCGTTTCTGAATGATTTCTTTAAATAATACTTAAATATCTTACCATAAATGAGAGGGAATTACTATGATTTTATATTATGTCACAGGGGTGCGCTGCGCCTGATACAAACCTGCAGGAGGGGCGCTGCACAGCTTGTCACAAAGATGTTGATATGATAAAATGGACGCAGAGTCAGCAGTCCGCATATGAAGAATTGCGATGCAGCTATAGAAAGGCAGAAACCTATGTCTGAGCAGGAAAGAGAACAGAGTCCGGCAAAACAAGAAGAACCCGTCAGGGAACAGGCAGAATATACGCCATCCGTACAGCCGGATTTCATGCGGGAAAAAATAAAGCAAAAGCCGGTCAATAAGAGAAAGCTTCTTCGCCGGACAGTGATTACCGTTGTGATGGCAGTGGTGTTTGGCATGGTGGCCTGTGTGACCTTTCTGATACTTGAGCCTGTGATCAGCAACCGTCTTTATCCTGAGGAGGAACCACAGGAAGTGGTATTTCCGGAAGAGACGCTGATGGAAGAGATGAATCCGGAGGATATGTTGGTCAACGATGAGGTGGAAGAAGACCCCCAGCCTGTGGAAGTGGAGCTGGAGGATGAGCAGATTGAAGAACTGCTCTCTCAGGTGGAGTTTAGCCTGGAAGATTATCAGTCTGTTTATAATGAACTTAAGAAGTTGGCAGAGAAAGCCAACCGCGCGGTAGTCACTGTGGCAGGCGTCACCTCCGATGTGGACTGGTTCAACAATATTTATGAAAATGTGGCATCCGCTTCCGGTGTGATTGTGGCTGATAACGGTAAGGCAATGTTAGTACTGGTCAGTGCAGGTACCCTCAATGGAGCAGATACTATAGAGGTGACGTTCTGCGACCAGACGCAGGCGGAGGCAGAAATTCTTCAGAAAGATCCGGCCACCGGGCTGGCGATTTTGTCCGTACCGCTTGCGTCCATCAGCGAAGAAACGATGGAAGTGATAACGAAAGCAGAACTGGGGAGTTCCAGTACCAACAGTCTGTTGGGAACACCGGTGATTGCCCTTGGCAGCCCTCTGGGAACCAGCGGTTCTGTCTGTTATGGCGTGGTGACTTCCACTGGTACCGCCATTGATATGCCGGATGCCTCCTATAAAAAATTAACCACAGATATTTACGGCAGCCGTAATGCCACGGGTGTGATCATCAATCTCAAGGGCATGGTGATCGGAATCATAGATAACGTAAATACCAGTAATGATATGACCAATCTCCTGACAGCTTATGGCATCACGGAATTGAAGCGGACCATCGAGCAGATGTCCAATGACAAAGAGAGAGCATATCTGGGTATATATGGGGCAGATGTGCCGAAGGAGGCGCTTGAGGATCCCGAAGTGGATATTCCAACCGGCACTTATGTCAGAGAGATTGAGATAGATTCTCCGGCAATGGCAGCCGGAATCCAGAGCGGCGATGTGGTGATACGGGTGGGTGAAACACCCGTCAACAGCTATTATGACCTGCTGAATATCATTCGCGGGGCAGAGCCTGAAGAAATGCTGACCTTTACACTTGTAAGGCAAGGACATGAGATGAAGGTGGATGTGACGTTTGGACATTTGCCGGAGGGGAACTGATCTGAGATTCTGCAGGGCAAAGTCAGGGCGGTTTAAATTAAAAAGGAATGTAGATTCCGGAATGGAGCGTATATGAAATATATCAAAGACTACAAGGAAAGCGACAGAATATTTGATATTTATCTGTGTAAACATAAACAGTCAGCGGTTACCAAGAATGGAAAACCTTATGATAACGTGATTTTACAGGACAAGACAGGAACCGTGGATGCCAAGATCTGGGATCCCAACAGTGCGGGGATTGAGGATTTTGACAGTCTGGATTATATAGAAGTTTATGGTGACGTGACTAGCTTTCAGGGAGCATTACAGGTCAATGTAAAGCGCGTACGCAAATGCCGGGAAGGAGAATATGATCCGGCAGAATATCTTCCGGTCAGTCAGTTCGGAATTGAAGATATGATGAAAGAATTGCTTGGATTTATTGAAAGTATGGAGAATCCGCACTTACATAAACTGCTTCGGGCGTTCTTTGTGGAAGATGAGGCATTTGTCAAAGCGTTTAAACAGTCTTCTGCGGCCAAGACAGTGCACCATGGATTTGTGGGGGGATTGCTGCAGCATACTCTGGCCGTAACAAAGTTGTGTGATTATTATTGCACCCAGTATCCGATTCTGCAAAGGGATCTGCTGCTTGCATCGGCAATCTGCCATGATATTGGTAAGACGAAAGAACTGTCTTTGTTCCCGGTCAATGATTATACGGAGGATGGACAGTTTCTGGGGCATATCGTAATCGGCAGTGAGATGGTGAGCGACAAGATCAGACAGATAGAGGGATTCCCGGCAGTTCTCGCCAGTGAGCTGAAACATTGTATTTTGTCCCATCACGGCGAATTAGAGTTTGGTTCTCCCAAGAAACCTGCTATAGTGGAGGCGGTAGCATTATCTTTTGCAGATAACACGGATGCAAAGATGGAGACCTTTACGGAGATTATGGAGAACAGTAACGAAAAAGGGTGGCTTGGATTTAACAGATTGTTTGAGTCCAATTTGCGTGGGACCAGCATGACATAGGGCAGATCTGAGGTTATGCAGGACAGAGCCGTAAGGAGAATATATGGAATTTAAGAAGAATGATATAGTCACGGTAACCATAGAGGATATCGGTAATGACGGTGAGGGAATCGGAAAGACAGAGGGATATACCCTCTTTGTAAAAGACGCTGTCATCGGTGACGTGGTGGAGGCAAGAATCACTAAATGTCAAAAGAATTATGGCTATGCGAGAGTGGAGAAGGTGGTGACACCTTCTTCTTTCCGTGTGGAGCCGAAATGTGCCTTCCACAGACAGTGCGGCGGCTGCCAGATTCAGGCCATGAGTTATGCCAGACAGCTTGTCTATAAACAGGATAAGATACGAAATAACCTTCTGCGGATAGGTGGATTTACAGCAGAGCAGGTAGATGCAGTTATGGAGCCGATTGCCGGCATGCAAGAACCTTGGCATTACCGGAACAAGGCACAGTTTCCTGTGGGATATGACAGGGAGGGTAATCTTATTACAGGGTTCTATGCCGGCAGGACACATAATATTATTGCCAATACAGACTGCGCTCTGGGAACGGTAGAGAATAAGCTGATTTTAGAAGCCGTGCTGTCTTATATGCGGGAAAACCATGTGACAGCTTATCGTGAGAACACAGGAGAAGGACTGGTACGGCATGTGTTGATCCGTACCGGGTTTACCTCCGGCCAGATTATGGTGTGCCTGGTGGTGAATGGAAAGAAACTGCCGGCAGAGGAGAAATTGACGGAGGCTCTTCTTAACATTCCTTTTACCATCACCGGGGGAAATAGTCAGAATCAAAGAATTACCAGTATTTCCATCAGTATAAACAGGGAAAGATCTAATGTTATTATGGGAAAAGATATCCGGGTTCTCTGGGGCAGCAGATGTATTCAGGATACTCTCTGTGGTCTTACCTTTAATATATCGCCCCTGTCCTTTTATCAAGTCAATCCATATCAGACGGAGAAACTGTATGGACTTGCGCTGGAATATGCTGAGTTGACCGGTGAGGAGACTGTGTGGGATCTGTACTGCGGTATCGGTACGATTTCCCTTTGTATGGCAAAGAAGGCGCGGCAGGTTTATGGCGTGGAAGTGGTGCCTCAGGCAATAGAGGATGCAAGAGAAAATGCCCGTATGAATCAGATAGGAAATGTGGAATTTTATGAAGGAAAGGCAGAGGAAGTACTACCTGCTTTCTATGCGCAGGCTGGGCCGGGAGAGCAGTTGGCAGGAAAAGAGGGAAATGCCAAAGAGAGCGGGTGCGGTGATAAGCTGCATCCAAATGTGATCGTGGTTGATCCGCCACGTAAGGGTTGTGATGAGAAGTGTCTGGAGACCATGCTCAGGATGAAGCCGGAGAGGATTGTCTATGTGAGCTGTGATTCTGCGACTTTGGCGAGGGACTTGAGAGTTTTGTGTGATGGCGGGTATGAATTGCAGAGAGTGCGCGGTGTGGATCAGTTTGGGGGGACGGTGCATGTGGAATGCGTGTGTCTTATTGTCCAAACTAAAGTCGATACAACGTATCAAAGTAGGAACTTACCATGACAAAATGGATTTTATCCGTTATGTCTGCGCCTATTTTCTGACAACGCAGCAGTTTTTTGGATGGAAGTAAGGTGGATTATTTTAAACGACTGATCCGATACGGATGTTCCTGTTGCGGGTTTGCAGGAACACAGATATAATGTATCTGAAGTGATAAGGCTGACACTGAGCCGATTAATGCGGAAGAAGTATCTGTTCGGAGAAGAGCAAATCTGTCAGTGTTTTTGGGCAGAGAGATTTGAAATATGTATTGGAACGAGGTACAGTTTTGGATATATCAGGATTATTGGAAAAAAAGAAAAGGTATGAAGCAGTAAAGGACAGTATTCCGAAAGCAACAAAAATGTCATTGGAGAATGCTTTCGAGGTGGAGTATACCCATCATTCAACAGCCATTGAAGGAAATACACTGACCTTGATGGAAACAAAGGTGGTGCTGGAAGACGGGATTGCAATCGGCGGGAAATCCCTCCGGGAGATTTATGAAGTAGTAAACCACAATAAGACATATCGGTATGTGAAAGAGTGCATCGGCAAAGGGTTCACACTGGAGGAAAACATTGTAAAGGATATTCATGCCCTGCTTATGGAGAATATTCTTACCGGCGGTATCTACCGAAGGGAAGAGGTGGTAATCAGCGGAGCAAGCCATACGCCGCCGGCAGGCAATGAAATGTACGCACAGATTAAGAACTTTTATGTGGAGCTTTCCGGGAAAAAAGGATTGAATGATATCGAACTGGCGGCGTGGACACACGCTGAGTTTGTGAGGATACATCCTTTTCTGGACGGAAACGGTAGGACATCAAGACTGCTTATGAATTATCAGCTGATGGCAAAAGGCTTTCTGCCTGTATACATTGCGAAGGAGGACAGGCTGGCGTATTATAACGCGCTGAATCAATATGCCGCGTATGGCAGGCTGGATGATTTTACAGCTATGATAGTCTTGCTGGAGGAGAAAAAGCTAGACAAGTATTTGGAACTGGCTGCTGTACAGAAGCAGGAACCGCCGACACAGACCATGTAAATAATATCGTACAAAAAAAGACTAAAAGAAGTATCAGACGAAAAGTTTGGTACTTTTTTGTGTCCAGAAAGCATAACATACCTGCTTTACAGAAATGAAAAACAAAAACAGAAAGAAAAATGGAGGAACAGACAATCCTGCATCATCTGGGTGGGGGAAAAGGACGGTGTAACGCTGCGCATCTATACAAGGCAGGTGTCTTCGCAGAGGAAAAAGATTATCAGTAATGTGGCAAATAAAAACCGCATGAAACAGGGAAATCTGTATCTCATTATCTAGTTGCCTAATTTCTTCCGCATCCGGCATATTCAAGAAGTCGTCCGCACACAGCTGCTTATTGCCCTATTAGCGGAACGGAAAAAGCCATTAACAGAGTATGACGAAAACCAGTTTGACCTGACCGTAAAGGAAATATGGATATCGGAGAAACAAGACATCACGTTCTGCCTGCACAATGGTCTGAAACTGACAGAGAAGGAGGGGACAGGGATGCAGTGGCATATGCTGGTCGGATATAAAGTCGTAAACAGCAGGATAACCGTGTATGAGAACCACAATTATCTCGGTACGGAATATTACGCGCAGATTATAGAACGAGAGTTATTTGACCGGGTCCAGGAACGCAGGGAGCAGGTACGGGCTCAAAAAGCTAGGGGATGCCACAGAGCGGGCAGGAATGTGCTGACGGAGTTTGACGGGGAACTGCACCGAAAACTGGTGAAAAGATTGTGGTCTATAAAGACGATACCGCAGAAGTGATATTTCTGATTGGGAGTAGCATCAGAACAGGATACCGGTAAGACAGTGTTCGGAAGGGAGTGAAAATGACGAAACTAGCAGGAAAGCAACTATGAGACGAAGGTGGAGTATTACACCAATAAAATAGAAGAAAACCTGAACTGGAAAAATGCGGGTATCTACGCTGACGATGGGAAGAGCGCAACCAATACCAAGAAAAGGGACGATTTCA